>VFSW01001895.1_pt1 | contig 31690 bp, 26 predicted proteins | sample 5358111 | NCBI WGS metagenome assembly VFSW01 (sample SAMN11554181, study PRJNA540505) | mine drainage metagenome | isolation source: sediment from site ElyBrook_90M | place: USA: Ely Copper Mine, Vershire, VT | collected 2017 | reverse complement strand
CTTCTTCGGCGTTTGCGTGTACACGCGCGTGCAAACTCCGCGCCGCTGCGGCGATCCCTGCAGCGCCGGCGACGCCGTCTTGTACCTCGGCGCCGTCCGTCATTTTCTCACCAGCTGACTGAATGTCGGCAAAACCGTCTCCTTCGCCCTTCCGCTACCCAAACCTACAACGCACACAAATGCAGTCTCTTCGCCCGCGATCCCGAATCCCATCTCCGGATTCAGCCCGCACGAAGTCTCGATCTGCTTCGCGTCCGCTTCCAGCTTCCTGCTTCAGACGAGAACCACGACGGTGACCGCGCGTGCCTTCCGCTCCGCATCGCTGCGCAGCTTGGGGGAAACAGCCGATTCCGTTTCGAAGTTCCGGCCCGCATAGCTCGCCAAGGTGACGAGTGTCGCAGGCTCCGAATCGATCCGAGCGTCCGTGAAACCCTTCCGCCGTCTGCCTGACCGGCTCCTCACGTCCGCGCTGCCCCGCTCCTTCGCCCCACTTCTACACAGACGAAAAAGCCATTGACAGACAGCTTTTTGAGAATAGCACAATTGCCCGAAGCGTCAAAATTGACCGTTTGGCGGACCTGAGCCCATCTCCCCCGGTTCCACCCGCAGCGAACTCACCCTGAATCCAGCAGCGCCTGCGCCTCTCCGACCGGCCATGACGAGCCACCCGACACAACCCGTAAAAAGCGCCTTTGTGAGCGCATTGGCTGGAAGCAACAACTGAGATCTCAGTTTCGCCGGCGGATCGCTGAACCCTCGCCCACTTCGCAGTACTCATGACAAGCTTGAAAGGCATAAGGAGCAGAGCAATTGGAGAACTGTCAGGCAGTGACATGTCAGATTCGGTACACGATCGATTTGAACAAGCTCAGCGCGTTTGAAACCTACGCACGCACCTGGATTTCGCTCATCGAACGCTACGGCGGTATTCATCACGGATATTTCATACCTAGGGCGGCTCCAAACGGAGTAGGCCTGAGCTTTCCGGAACTTGGCTCCGCTGGCCCGGCGGATGTCGCCGTGGCGATGTTCACTTTTCCAGACGAAGAGAGTTACCGGCGTTAGCGCGACATGGTCAAAACCGACCCAGAGTGCGAATCAGCCGCGGCCCGCGTCCGTGAGACAGCCTGCTTTACCCGTTACGAGCGCCTGTTCCTCCAGCCCGTGCAGCGCGCGTGATGGGATGAGCGAAGCGGCAGGCGATACGTCTCCGGCAGACGGGCTCAGATTCACGAATCCGTGGCGAAGCCATTTTCGAAAAACTAAAGAGCAGCCGACTTTCCGATACAAATCTCGGCTGGATGAGTGGTTTGCTGGCACTGCGTACCCGGACGGCGGGACATGCGTGGTGCGAACGCTGCGGCTCCCAGGTGGAGGCGGTCGCGTTGTGCGACGCCGGAAACGGCACGCCTTCCAGCGGGGAGGCGCTGGAGCGCTGGCCGGGCGCCGCCGAGCTGCATTGGCTCAGGGGGACGGACGGAGCCTCGTATCTCTGCCTTGGCTCTCTTCTGGCCTGGATGCAAACCACAACCCGCGGCGTTGCGCCGCCGCACCAGCCGGGAAACCAGGAGGAACCATGAAAGCGAAGCTACTGAGAAGTTCGATTGGATGCGTAGCGGCCCTTGCGGCCCTTGCGCTGCAGCTCAACGCCCAGCCGGTGCCGGCCAAAGCAGGCCCGACTCCGCATGGGAAGTATGCGGTGATCGATCTGGGAGCCTTTGGCGGCGACTTCAGCCAGGGCTTTGGAATTGGCGACAACGGGCACATCGGCGCGGGTTCAACCCTCGCCGACGGCACGTTTCATGCCGCCCTGTGGACTCCGCGCAGTGGGCTGATGGATCTGGGCACGCTGGGTGGACCGAACAGCGCTGCCAATACGCCCAACCTGCTGGACCAGCTTCCCATGCAGTCCGAGGTCTCCGCGGTCGATCCGTACAACGAGAACTTCTGCATGTTTTTCACCGACCACCTTTGCGAGGCAGCCGTGTGGAGAGGCGGACATATGCGCCAACTGCCCACCCTGGGCGGCAATAACGCCGAGGCCTGGGCCGTAAACAATTTCGGCGAGGTGGCGGGTTTCTCTGAGACGCGAGTCAAAGATGCCACCTGCGCGAGTTCGCTGCCCTCCCAGGTGTTTCAGTACCAGGCGGTGACGTGGGATCGCGAAGGCCGGGTGCGCGCGCTGCGGCCTCTGCGTGGCGACGTGGTCGGGTTCGGTTTTGCGATCAATGACTGGGGACAGGTGGTGGGCGCGTCGGGCCAGTGCGCGAATACGGCCTTTCCTCCAGGGCCAAATGCGCCGCACGCCGTGCTGTGGGAAGCCGACGGGCGAGCGATTGATCTGGGCAGTTTGTCCGGGACCCCGGGAGTCGAGCCCAACGTCGCGGACAGCATCAACGATCTGGGCGAGGTTGTCGGCGGATCCAGAGCGAAGGATGGCACGATCCATCCCTTCCTGTGGACGCGGAAGACGGGGATGATGGACCTCGGCGCGTTCCCAGGAGCTGTCGTGACGGTGCCCCCCTGCTGCAACACAAACAACAACCGCGGGCAGATCGTCGGGTTCTCCATCGACGGCAACACCGGCAACAGCCGCGCGTTTCTCTGGCAGAACTGGCACATGGTCGACCTCAACACGCTCATCTCACAGGATTCGGGATGGTCACTGCAGAACGCGGCGTCCATTAACGACGCAGGCGAGATTACAGGCTGGGGAATGATCGACGGCAATGTGCACGGATTTCTGGCGGTACCGTGCGATCGGGCTCATCGGGAGATTGCAGGCTGCCAGAACTGAACCGTCAATCTCCAGTAAGAGTCAGCTTGCCTCCGCACATTGTCCCGGCACCCATGCAGCGCTGATTTGCTGCGTAACAACGTGCGGGGGCGCATGCTGAAGATTGGCGATTGTGCACCAACAACGATAGGGGGTTGTTAGTCAGATAGAACTGTACCTGCCCCGTTTTCCGTTCCTCATCAGCCATCCCTTTCGCTATTACAGCAGCTCGCTAAGGGATACGTTTTACGCGGGCATAGTCAAACATTACTACTCCGGCCTTTGGTTCTCGGCTGTTAACCGAAGGGTTGTAGGTTCGAGTCCCACCTGAGGAGCCAACGCATTTAAAATGAACTACTTATAGAGGCATTAATATACCTGACTGAAGTACAATGGGGGCACCGTGACAGGGCGATTGACTAGTGAATCGTTTTCGGGTCGGGTGATTTCGGTTGACCAGAACCATGTTCCCACGCATTCACCCATCCCGGCGGAGGAGGAAACACACTCGCTGTGCAGTGGGTCATGACCCTGGATCGCGCGTTCACTCCCAGGTGATCCCGTTCCTGGAACGACATCGAAGACATCAATCTGGCCTGACCCGGACTTTCCCCCGAGCCGGTCGAGGGGGTAGGCAAATCACCTTTTCCCCCACTGCACCATGATCCTGCCCGATTCCAGCGGAAAACATCCCTACAAAGGAGTGACAAATGCCTAACAAATGACATTTTGGCCCCGCGCATACTCGCCTTCATGGCAAGATCACCGCGCAACGATGGCAGCTGGCCTAACCTGCCTCTTTGGCTCGCAGCGGCGTGTATGCTGCTTCTGGCAGCAAGCGCCGTTCTCGGCCAGACCCCCGGCACCGGCGCCATTACGGGCAACGTTACAGATCCGCACCGTCGAGCCGTCACCCATGCTGTGGTGCTCGCCGAAAACGACGCCACTCACGTCGTGCGCTCGGTATTCACTTCGGCCGACGGCGACTTCCACATCCCACTGCTCGCGCCCGGGAGCTACACGGTTACGGTCAGCGCTCCGGGATTTGCGCTCAACGCCACGCACGCCCTCCACGTCACTGTCAGCGAGACGCGATCGCTCACGGTAGAACTCGCCGTCGCCGATTCCAGCACCACAATCCGCGTCTCCGGTCGCGCCCCGGACGTTCAAACCGAAAGCTCCACCCTGGGCGGAGTGGTCGACGAAACCGCGATCCAGACCCTGCCGCTCGCAAACCGTAACTACACGCAGATCCTCGGCCTCTCACCCGGCGTGGTGGTTGACCTGCCCAGCGCGGCGCAACTGGGAGCCGGCACGCAGAACGTTGCTTCCGACGGCGCAACGCCGACGGCGAACAACATCCAGTTCAACGGAATCGACGCCAATAATCTCGTACAGAATTCCGCCGCCACGGCGGAAACATCGCAGGTCGGCACCGCCATCCCTGCCCCGGATACGATCGAAGAATTTCGCGTTCAGACGGCGAACTTCGATGCGGCCTACGGTCGCGGATCCGGAGCGAACGTCGATCTGGTGAGCAAATCGGGAACCAACCAGTTTCACGGCAGCGCCTGGGAGTTCGTCCGCAATAACATCTTCAACGCAAACGATTTCTTCTCGAAGCTCGACGGCCAGCCGCGACCGGACCTCAAGCAAAACCAGTTCGGCGCCACCGTCGGCGGCCCGATCTTCCGCGACCGAACCTTCTTCTTCAGCGCTTACCAGGGGCTCACCGAGGTCAATGGCCTGGGCGATGAGCAGGTTCCCACCTTGCCGCTCCTTACCTCGGACCGCTCGGCATCGACCCTCGGCGCGCAGTTCTGTCCCTCCGGTCATCTGGACTCCTCGGGCCAGGCCGCCCCCGGCTATCTGCCGCAGGCGGGCGGCACTCAGGTCGCGTGCGACGGATCGAATATCAACCCCGTTGCCCTCGCAATTCTCAACGCGAAACTCCCCAACGGTCAGTTCGCCATCCCAGGTCCTCAGGTCGCGTTGCCCGTCACCGGCCCCGGCGCCTCGGACCAACTTCCCCTCGGCCAGTCCACCTTCGCCATCCCCGCGCACTATCGCGAAGATCAGTTCAGCATCAACATCGATCAGGTTCTGAGTCAGAAGAGCAACCTCTCCGGCCGCTTCTTCTACTCGCGTGCTCCCACCACCGAACCCTTTTCACCGAACGCCGCCAACGTTCCCGCCTGGGGGACCGACGAACTGAACCGCAACACGATGTTCGTCCTTGCGGACACGCACGTATTCGACTCGAATCTGGTGAACGTCGCCCGCTTCGGCTACACGCGCTTCGACGGTCGCTCCACGGTACAGAATCCCCTGTTGGCACAGGCCATCGGCGAAGGCACCCCCAGCGGCGCCGGCATCAACGCGCCCGGTCTCACCGTCGGAGGATTCACCATCGGCGACGCTGGCACCCCGGCGCAATGGCAGGTCACGAACACCTTTGTGTGGCAGGACACCACCGCACTTACGCGCGGCCGCGAAACCTGCCGCTTCGGCGCCGAACTCAAACGCCATCAGGTTGACGAAGAGATCCCGTTCAGCACCGACGGCTTGCTCGAGATCGCCACCTTTGACGATTTCCTCCTCGGCGAGAGTGCCGCACAAAACGGCAGCCCTCTCGGCCTGAGCAATATCGAACTCAGCAATGCCGGCGGCGGCCTCTTCCGTCGTAATGAGCGTTACAACGACTTTGCCGTATTCAGCCAAGACGACGTGAGGCTCACGCCCCGCCTTACCCTCAACATGGGCGTCCGCTATGAGGTCTTCGGCGCGCCCATCGAGATCGCTGGCCGCCTCGCCAACTTCCAGGTCGCCACCGCCCAACGCGGCCCGATCCCCGACACGGGAACCTTCGACGGATTCAGTCTGCCGTCGAACTTCCACGGCGATCTGCCCGCTGGCTACACGCGCACCTCGTTCCCCGGCCTCTACCGAACTCCCCTCGGTGACGTTTCTCCACGCCTCGGCTTCGCCTGGCAACTCACGCAAAAGCCGCTCGTGGTGCTGCGTGGGGGATACGGCATCTACTTCGATCGCCACTCCGGCAATCTTGCCGAGCAGACGATGGATCAGCTTCCATTCGCAACTCAGCAGTTCATCGCCGGCGGTCCCAATGCGGGTGCCTCGCTGCAGAACCCCTTCGTGCCCCGGATTCCTTTGGCATCGCAATACCCGATTTTCATGCCGCGCACCCCCACATCGACTCCCTTCGTCGAGTCCACCAACCCCAACATGCACGACGGCCGCACCCAGGAATACAACCTCAACCTGCAGATCGCGGTGGGTCGCGGCTTTGTGCTCCAGGTCGGCTACGTCGGCACCAACTCATCCAACCGCTCCGGTCAGGTGGAGTTTGATCAGGCGCTCCTCGCCGGCCCCGGAAGCGCGATCGATGGAGAGACCACCAACTCGATCGCCAACGCCGCCGCACGCCTGCCCTATCGGGGCCTGAGCGAGGGCTCGCTGCTGACTGACTCCGTTTTTGTCGGCAACTACAACGCGCTGCAAACCAGCATCCGCCGGCAGATGCGCCATGGATTGCAGATCGAGGGCAGTTATACGTGGTCGAAGAATCTCGACGAAGTAAACGGCGAACTAGGCACGGATGTCTTTGAACTCCAGTTACCCACCAATAACCAGCTCGATCTCCGCCACTCCTCTTACGGGCCCTCGGGCACCGACCGCGACCAGCGCCTGGTCGCGAACTTTACATGGCAGCCGCCGCGCTTTGCCTTCGGTTCCGCTCTTGCGGGTTATATCCTCAACGACTGGGAATTCTCCGGTATAGGTCTCGTCCAGACCGGCGTCCCGCTGAGTGTCTTCGATACAAATGCCGGATCGGTCTACGGCCTCATCCCCGGCGAAGTGCGTGCCGAGCGCACCGGCGCCAATCCGCTCACCCATGGTTCGCTGTTCTCGCGTGTGATCAACGGCTACCTCGATCCGGCGGCCTTCACCCGCGCTCCCGAGGCGCCCAACGGCACCAGCCTCGCCGACCAGGACTTCGGCAACAGCGGCGTCGGGTTCCTTCGCGGTCCCGGCCAGCACAACGTCGACTTCGCGGTCGAGCGCCGCTTCCCCATCACCGAAACCCATACGGTTCACTTCCGCACTGAATTCTTTAACCTGACCAACACGCCGCAGTTTGCAAATCCCAGTACCATCCTCGGCTACGGCGATCCCACGCAGTTGAACCCTGTCGCCAGCCCATCCTTCGGACGCATCAGCGGAACTGTAACCAATCCGCGCATCGTTCAATTCGCCCTGAAGTACCAATTCTGAGAGTGGACGCGCGCTCGCCCGCGCCAACCGTCAGGAGAGAACCGCACAGAATGATGTGGACCGTTAAGCAGATAGAAGAAGCCTGCGACCGATCGCAGCCCCCGCTTTTCGAAACATATTTGAACGATATACCCGAACCTGCGATTGCCCGGACCTTCTATCCCCTGGGATTCCCGCTCGAGATCCGCACTAACTGCGAGGAGGTTCTGCATCAGAGCGAGCTGAAGTGGGGCATGTTCGCCAGGCGATTTGAGAGAGAGCCCATCGTTGCCGAAATACATGTCTTCGACAGCGACGACACGGAGTGCCCTCCTCTGCCGCAGTACCGCTTCTACGACAACCTGATGGTGATGACGGCGGGAGCCGGCAATTTCTGCGTCGCCGCTTTTCCGCACGGCAAAACGCGCATGGTCGTCTCAGCCGCGGCATTGTCTCACCCTGGCTGGTTCCGCCAGGTGTTTCTGGATTGCGCGGCTGCCTGCCAGATGAGCACGCGATTCGTCACCGGTATTCACGCAGGATGCGTCGCACTCGAAGATCGCGGCGTTATGCTCTGCGGAGATTCGGGCGCCGGAAAGACCTCACTCTCCTGGGCGTGTGCCCGCGCTGGCTGGGATTTTCTCTCGGACGACACCAGCTATTTAATCCGGGGCGAAAGCAGCCGCAGCGTCATCGGCAATTCGTATCAGGTACGCTTCCGGCCGGCAGCTGCGGAACTCTTCCCCGAGGTTATTGGCGCCGAGATTACACCCCGCATCTTCGGCCAGCCTTCCATCGAACTGCCCACCGCGCCCATGACCCACATTCATACGCGCGATTGCGTGCGTGTCGACTTCATCGTCTTCCTCAATCGTCGTACTCCCGATCCGCCTCGGCTTATCCCTTATCGGCGCGACGTGGCCCGCTGCTACATGCGGCAATGGCTCTTCGGAACACGCGAGTCCAAATCGATGCAGCACGCCGTCATCGAAAATTTGCTCACCGCCGAAGTCCTCGAGTTGCGCTACCAGGATCTTCCGTGGGCCGTGGATCGCCTCCAGCAGCTCGTGCGCGTAGGCGCCTGATGGAAGGCGCCCTCGGTCGCGAGTCCTCCCGCACCACCGGAGTATCTTTCTCGCGCCATCCCATCGCGTGGCTGCGAGAGAAGAACCTCTCGAGCGGGTACTGGGTGTTCTTCAACGCGGCCTTCTTTTATGACACCGGTTTTGCGATCTTCTTCTTTATCTTCAACCTCTACCTGCTTGACTTCCATTTCAACGAGCGTGCCATCGGTCTCGTCAATGGCTCGCTGACGCTCGGTCTGCTCGTGGGCACGCTGCCCGCCGGCGCGCTGGGTCGCAGGTTCGGCCCCCGCCCGGTGCTGATGTTCTGCTTCATCGTCTCGCCGTTGCTGAACGCTGTGCGCGCGCTCTGGATCTGGGAACCGGCGCAGATCGCGCTCGCCTTCGTCGCTGGTTTGTCGATGTGCAGTTGGACGGTCACGTTTCTTCCTGCGGTTTCGAAGCTCACTACCCAGGCGAATCGCACGGCCGCCATCAGCCTCATCTTTTCGATCGGGGTCGGCAGCAGCGCTCTCGGCGGCGCCCTCTGCGGCTATCTCCCGCAAGGGCTCGCCGGTGCAGGCCTCACGATGGAACCCGCAGCCATCAAGCGCCTCATCCTTCTTGGCTCCTGCGCGTTTGCCGCCATCGGATTCTTCCCCGTCCTGCGCCTGCGCGTGCCGCCGATGACCCAGGACCCTCCATCCTCGCCACAAACCGGCAAACTCGCGTGGCTCGGCCGCTTTCGGCCCGGTCCCTTCCTTGCCCGGTTCCTCTTCTGCATGGCTCTCTGGTCGGCGATCCTCGCCGCCTTCAACCCCTTTGCCAATGTTTATCTCGCGCGCGATCTCCACCTGTCGCTGGCGCACATCGGCATCGTCTTCTCCGTTGCGCAGCTCCTGCAGCTCGGCTCCGGTCTCCTCGTTCCCGTCGTGCTGCGCGCATTCGGCATGCTGAACGGAATCCTCGCGACCCAACTCGCAGCTGCGCTGACCCTGGCCACGATGGCCGGTGTACACCACCAGGCCCTGGCCATCGCCTTCTACCTCGCCTTCTCCGCAACGCAGTGGATGAGTTCCCCGGGTCTCTACAGCCTGCTCATGAACGAGACGCCCGACGCGGAGCGCAGCACCGCTGCAGCCATGACAATGTTTGCGAATTCCCTGGTTAGTTCCGCAGCCACCGCCGGCGCCGGCGTTCTCCTCACGCAGTTCGGATACAACCGCGTTCTGCTCGCCCTCGCCGCGTCCGCGGCTGCGGCCGCGCTCCTCTGCCGCAGGCTTCTCGCCCAAAACAAAGCGCGCCGAGTGGCTGACCCCGCGCCCGAACTGCAAATCTCCACCTTCACTGATTGAAATACTTCAACAGCACCTGCTCATCGTGCCGGCTCAGATTCGCTCGCACTCGCATGTGCCGCACGATGGTTCCCGTGATCCGCTGCGAGAATCCATCCGGCGACCGATGACAGCGCGCACAGTTTTGATCGAACACCCGCTCACCTTCATTCTCCTTAGGAGCATTCCTGGGTGCCTGATACTGCTTCACCCGCGGCTGCGGACCCGCAGGAGCAGCCTGGGTGTATCCCTGCGTTGACGACAGCGTCGCCGCACCGATCGCTGCGGCGATCATCAATCCCGGAAACCAGTTCCTCATTTTCATCGCTTCCCCTTCCATACCGGAAACAGGAACCGATACACAATCCCCGTCTCCCAGATGTTTGTGTCTCCTGTCGAAGCAAACTGCCGCGAATTGCTGGTCAGGATCCGTGTGTTGTGCGGCAGGTTGTAGTCGAGTCCGAAATCGGCGCGCTGCGTGTTCACCAACGGCAGCCCGTCGCTCACCACTGTGTCGCGGCGAAAGCTCTGCTGCATCCTGAACAACGGCTCCAGCCGACCCACCCAGCTGTTCAGCCCGCCAAATGCGCTGCTCCTGTAGTCCGCTTCAATCCAGTACCCCTGCGCGTGATGCCCCCGTGCGTACTCCGAGCGCAGCCGGAACCCCTCGTCCTTCGGCTCCCACCAAACATGCGCTCCGTAAAAATTCTCCTGCGTTCCCTGCAGCGATCGATCGTAGGACAACCCCATCTCCAGACGCTGTTCCGGCAGGTACAAACTCGACCGCCCACCAAACGAACGCTCCGAATTGAAATAGGTGTTTCCGCTCCGCGCCGAAAACCAGGTCGTGTAGTCGATGGAATATTTGGCGCGCTGAATCGCCGATCCGCGCAGCTCTCCACCGACTCCCGTACCGGTTCCCAATAGTCCGAGGCTCGCGGTTAGCGGACCATCCTGAAAGTTATTGATCCACACCGGCGACAAGCGCTCGTTATACGTTCCGAAAGGGACGATAAAACTCCCGCCCACGACCGTCAGGTGTGGATTCACGACGTAATCGGCCTGCATGTAGGTCAGCCCGATAAAGTGCGCATGATCGTATCCGCCCTTACCGTCCGGCGCGAAGCTCTCCAGCAACAAGGCTCGCGACTCAAACAACAGATGCGGTCCAATCGGCGCCGCTATCAGCGGCTCAATAATGGGCTGATAGCCGGTATTACCTTTCGTTGAGTTGGTAAGAAAGGCCACGCCTCCGGACAACAACGGTGTATCCTGCGCCGAGGCCGGAGGGCCCACGCACAACGCGGCGCCGAACAGAAGCATGATCAGAGGCGTTTGCAGTCGATGAGAATTTGCGCAACGAAGCAGCATAAGTGGGAACTTATGCCCGTTCTCTTCACGGTGTGTCCTGCCAGGGTCTGCGCTTTGTAAAACGATTGTCATGGCCCCATCCTCAACAGCCGCTGACAATGCGGTGACAATCCACTTGCACATACCTGACAGCTGCGCCACGCCGTTCCCCTAGAGTCCGATCAGAAATGGCTGGTATGCACGAAACCGCGCGATTGGCCTTGCCACGACCAGTGGAAGACGACATCGTGGCGGGGCCGTGCCCGGTCGCGGCAACCTCCGGACCTCCGCGCCCTCCGACTTCCCCTTCTCATTTCACTTGCGCGCTGCGATCCAGGTCTGAACTTCCCTCGCTTTCCCGGCGAATGCGGATTCGTGAAGCGCTGCTGTTGCTGTTCTGCGATCCAATCCCAGGGGAATGCCTGCTGCTGTGGTTACTCACGCGCACAGAATGGCAACAGGCTCTGCGCTGGCTCGACGTCAGCGGCCTCGCCCTCTACTTCCTCGATCGCCTGGAACAGGAGAATCTCTGCGAACTCGTGCCGGAATCCGTGCTCGCACGTCTACGCCGAAATCTTGCCGACAACAGGGCGCGCACTGCTGCTCTTCTGGAAGAATCCAGTGCCATCCACCACGCATTTCAGAACGTCGGTCTCTCCTATGCGGCGCTGAAGGGCTTTTCCCTGGGATCGTTCTCCGTCCCCCGGCTCGAATTGCGGTCCCAGCTCGATCTCGACTTTCTCGTTGCCGACGCCAGCGCGGCGGAGGCTCGCCGGATTCTCGAAGAAAGAGGCTACCGCCTGCGTGGAAAGAGTGGACGCAGCCTGGAGTTCTCGGCCAACGACGCACAACCGATGTCCCTCCGTGATCTCTACAAAAACACGCCGCACCGCTATGTCGAACTGCATATCGAACCCGCAGCCTCTCCCCTGCTGGTTCGAGTCGAGATGCGTCGCCTCCACGGCCTCCTCATGCCAGTCCTCCATCCCGTCGATCTCTTTCTCGGACAGGGCCTGCATGTGTACAAGCACCTCTGCTGCCAGTTCACCCGTGTGGCACACGTGCTGGAATTTCGCCGGCACATTCTCGCGCGCAGAAACGACGACGCCTTCTGGCGAGAGTTGCATGCGCGCGCGCAGGGTGACCCGCGGCACCCTGTCGGGCTCGGCGTGGTCACTCTCCTCATCGCCAATCTTATGGGTGATTTTGCACCTCCCGCCCTCACGCATTGGACCTCCGAACCTCTTTCCCCGTCGTTTCGTTTGTGGGTCGAAACCTGTGGCCGTCGCGCCGCCTTCGCCGATTCTCCCGGAACCAAGCTCTACCTCCTTCTGCAGGAGGTGCTCGCATCCGCCCACATATCGCCGAAGCGATCCACCCTGCAGGCACTCCTCCCCCATCGCCTTCCACCCGCAATTGTTATCGCTCCTCCGCACGGGACGCTTGCCTTAACCTTGCGGCGTCGCCTCAATCGCGGCCTCTTCCTCGTCCGGCGTTCCCGATTCCATCTCGTCGAAGGCCTCCGCTATCTCGTCGAAGCGCGTCGCTTTCGCAAGCGTCTCTCTCGCAATTCCCGAATTTCGAAGGACAATCCAATCCCTCGTCTCCAAATTCCCCGCGATCTGACAAAGCAATAACAATTGCCTGACAGCGCCTCTGGAGTGCCCCGTTACGTTGGATTTAAAGATGCGGCGCGCACTCCAGGAACACTTCCTCAATGCACTTTGCGGCGTTCTCGACTACGCCGCCTGGCCAATTGGCATGCTCCTTGTCGCTCCTGCCGTTCTCAGGACTCTCGGGGCCGCTCATTATGGCGTCTTTGCCGTCGCCATCGCCGTGGTCAGTACCGGCTCCATCATCGCCTCCGGCTTCGGTGATGCCAATATCCAGAACGTCGCCGCGCAACGGGGCGCGGGCCGCACGCAGGACTTGCTGCCTGCCGTGCGCAGCGCCATGGGCATTCACATCGTGCTCGGCCTGGCTATGGCGTTGCTCACGTGGGTTCTCGCGCCGCTCGTTGCTTCCCACGTGGTTCGTGCCGACGCTCTTCTTCGACGCGACTGCCTTCTCTCGATCCGTCTCGCCAGCTTCATCATCTTCTTTCGCGCCATTGAGACCGTCTGCATCAGCACCCAGCGCGCTTTCGAGCGTTATGGCCCGGCCGTAGCAATCAGCATCGCCGGACGCATGCTCTCCCTGATCCTTGCATCTGCGCTGGCATGGCTGGGCCGCTCCGTCGCCGACATCATGGCGGCGAGTCTCGTAATCACCGCCTTCTCGGTCTGGATGCAGGAGCGGGCCCTCCGTGCCCTCCTGGACACCGGCTTACTGCGCCCGGCCTTCAACCGCGACGCCTTGAGCGAGGTCTTTCACTTCGGAATCTTCAGCTGGCTTCTTGCCGTCGCATCTGTCGTGATTGGTCAAATCGATCGCCTCATCGCTGGTGTCGCCCTGGGCGCGGTCGCCGTCGCCGCCTACGCCCTGTGCGTACAGATCGCACAGCCGCTCTACGGGATCGTCTCTTCGGGGCTGCACTTCCTTTTTCCGCACCTCGCCGCGCGCCGCCAGAATGCATCGCACCAGGAACTACGCCGGATGGTTCTCCGCGCTGTCCTCGCGAACCTGGCGGTGGTCGCAACCGGCACGTTCGCGCTTCTGATTTTTGGAAACCCGCTCCTTCGCGTTCTCGCCGGTCCCGCCATAGCGCATGCTGCTCGGCCTGTCCTCCCCCTCATCATCTGGAGTTCGGCCCTGCTTTCGCTCACCGTGACGGCCTGCTACGCGCTCATGGCGTTCGACCGCATCCGGATCGTCGCGTCCATCCATCTCACGGCCGGCGCCGCAATGCTGGGGACCATGGCCTGGCTCAATCCCACCCATGGCATCGACGGTATCGCGCTCGCCCGTTTTGCCTATGGCGCTGTCGCACTCTTTCTCTATCTGCCCCTGATCCGCTTCCTTTATCCGAACCGCACACGTCGCCTTCGCCCCGTACTCAGAACACGCTCCCGGAACGGACCGGATCCAACCCACGCCAACGTCCTCGGCATCCGTATCGAAACTCTCAATATGTCGCGCGCGCTGCAACGTGTCGCCTCCGTCCTGCGGCGGGGCCAGAAGGGCTACGTTTCGGTCATCGGTGTCCACGGCATCATGGAGGCGCAGCGCAATCCCCGCCTTGCGGCCATCTACGCGCAGTCCGCTATCACCATTCCCGATGGCATGCCGACAGTCTGGGTCGGACGCCTGCAGGGCAGCCGCCAGATGGAACGCGTTGCCGGACCCGATCTGATGATGGGAGTCCTTCGCGATCGCCGCTTCGCGCACTACACGCATTTTCTATATGGAGGCGATCCGGATGTTGCCCTGGCGCTTTCCGCCAACCTCACGCGCTGGTTTCCATGGGCGCGTATTGTCGGCACCTTCACTCCTCCCTACCGCGACTTATCCCCTGAGGAAGAAGACGATCTGATCGCAACCGTGGGCCGATGCAAACCGGATTTCATCTGGGTCGGAATCAGCACTCCGCGGCAGGAAGAATTCATGCACCGGTATCTTCCCCTGCTGGACACCAGAATCATGTTCGGTGTCGGCGCCGCCTTCGACTACCACACCGGGCGCATCAGAGACTGCTCCGCGTGGATCAAGAAAGCCGGCCTGCAGTGGCTGCATCGCCTGCTGCAGAACCCCCGCCGTCTGTGGCGGCGCTATCTCCGCAACAACCCTGCCTTCCTGTGGAATATAGCGCTCCAGTTCACAGGCCTGCGCTCCTTTGACCCTGCGGGTACGGAATCCGTGTCCCCTCAGCCCCTGAGGCATTACTCAGCTTCAACGCACCTGTCTTCCGACTCGCCCGTTGGACTCTCGCGTCACCGCTTAGTAAGTCGTCGTTGATTCGCGATCGTAGGGTTGCCCGAACTTATTCAGGTGACGCTCGGTGCGCGCCGGCATGACCGGTATTCCCAGAATGCCCAGATCCGTCTGACCATCAAAGATATGCACCCGTCGGGTTAGTCGATCCAGTATCGGTTGCGGAATTCCTTCCACCCACGCGTGCAGTTCGTAGTTTCCCGCCGGCACCCGGGGCAACAACACCGCACCTTTCCCATCGGCAGTTGCATAGAACGGCGTCGACAGCGCGATGACAACAGCGCTCATCTCCGGATGAATATTGCAGAAGATGTAGGACGCGCCTTCTCGCGAAAAGGTCACCGTCCTGGTGGATCCCGCTTCGTACAGCCCAAGATCGAAGCGCTTCCCGTCGAACAGGGAAAATACGTTGTGGTAAAACGGGTCTTCGTTGGGGAACTGCACATGACTTCCTACCGGCACCACAAGCAGATGTGGAATAAAGCTGCGATTCTTCTGGACCAGCGTGTAGGCTTTGTGCGATGGCTGTGGCGGCGGATCCAGCGGCTGCACAGGCTTGAGCCATACGACTGCGGGGGGCAGAGGCGGCTTCACCTTGCCGGGATAGCTGATCTGCAGATGAATATCCTGGCCAGAGCACAGCGGCGCAATACTAAGGGCCACCCAGGCCACGAATGTTCTGAATAAGCCCGACCGCATCAGAACTTATACCCCGCAGCGATACCGAGCACATGGCTTGCTGCTGCCGGTGAACCCTCAGAAAAGCTCGCCAGGTGTCGATACTCCATGGAGAACTGCAGCCATGCACTGGGACTATAGATCACGTTGCCCATAATAGTCTGCGTACGCGCCAGGTTCTGATAACTTCCCGAAGCAACTCCTGGGTATCGCCGGATCTCTCTCCCTGGTATATCGTCGATGCCAAAGGCGCCATTGAACTCCAGCCTTTCGTTTAGCCGCTCCTTCAACTGCGCCCAGCCGCCTGCATCGTCGAAGGGCCGCACATAAAAATGTCCGGGAAGGTCCGTATCGGGACGCACGCCATAGTCCTTGTAGGCACCTCCACCCAGTCCACCGAGCGCCATACCCCGATAGAAGTTCCCACTCAATTGCAAATGCAGCGGCAAGGGCTGCCGATAGTCCAGCGTCGCAGCCCAGGAATCGAACTGCGATCCATAGTTCGTCCTGTGCTTTGCGAAATAACCACCTGCGCCAAGTTCGAAACCCTGCTTCTCCTCGCCTCTCACCAACGCCAGCCGAGCCTCCACTCCCGGCCACCGGCTCAGCTCATTGCTCGACGCCGGTGAACCCACACTGCCTGCTCCATAGGGCGGATCGGCAACGTCGATCAGAGACCCCTCCATGCGAACGCGGGTGTCTCTGCTTAGTCCAAGGTCGTAACTCGCACCCAGTTGCGGATTCCATGTCCACAAGTTTCCCGACCAGGCCAGCGCCGGCACCGCCACCGAAGTCAGCGAGCTCGGCTGTGTTGGATTGATCAGGGCGCGGTCCAGCGAGAAGAAAAGATGAGCATGGCTCCAGTCCACGTCCGCATGTGCTGTGCGCAGCCGCAGCAGTCCCGCTGTGCCGTAACCGCCATTCATGCCCGACCCGCCAAAAAAGTCGGTCCACACATCGGCGTGGGTCGTGGCCCCAAACACATGCGGGCCGCGCGCAGAGAGTCCCAACACCGTTTGCCGCATGGTTGCGCCGGTGCTGCCGGATCCGGACAACGCGACCCCCGGCGTCGCCGGAACATCCACCTGGCGTGTATTCAAAAAACCGTTCAGCAGAATTAATCCCGATAACTTCACCGGATACTTCGATTCGGTTTCTACTTTGCTCTGCTCGTGCGTCGCTATCTCCGACTGCATCATGGTCTGATTCTCTTTAAGCGCTTCGACCTGCACCGCCAGGCGCTCCGCATCTTCCGGCGGCCCCGGATTCTCTGCGTCCCCCTTTATCTGTTGCCGCACGTCGTCCAGTTGCCGGCGAAGCTCGTTGAGTTGCTGCTGCGACTGCTGCAGCAACTCCTGCGCTTTGCCAACCGCCTCTGTGAGCTGCTGCACTTTCTTCGCCAACTCATCCGGCGTCGCGCTCTGCGCCAGCAAAGGCCCAGCCGAAACGCAAAGCAGGAGGGCAACACCAGGCAGGCCGCGTCGCAGGATCAGCATCACTTGCCACCTTCGGGGATAGTTACGCCTCATTGGCCACCTCTGCTTCCGATTTTTCCGGATAGACAGCTTCGCCCACGGGTTCCCGCGCAATCGACATCCGAAAGATGGTTTCGCCCGGGCGGCTGCTGACCAGCACCAGATAGCCGCCATGCTCGGCCGCTATGCAGTGCGCCAGCGTCAATCCTAAGCCCGATCCCTTCTGCTTGCCCTGGCTGACGAACGGCTCAAACAGACTCGTCCGGATATCGTGGGGAACGCCGGCGCCATCATCGGTCACTTCAAAATGAATCTGATCGCCCTGTACCTGCAGTCGCGCCGTCACGTGCACTGCGGCGTGTGGAGCCCTGCCCGACTGACACGCATTCAGCAACAGGTTGTAGAGCGCTCGCTCGATCTGCCTGGCATCTACCACCGCCAGTTCCCTGGCCGCATCGCCATAATCCGCAGTCAGGAAAACATTGCCCCCATCCGGATGTTTCTGCACCAGCGCTATCGCGCGCTCCAGCAGCGTCGCCAATAGCTCGGGCGATCGGCGAATCGCCGACCCCGTCCGGCTGAAGATCAGCATGGACTCCAGCAGATCCGTCGTCCCGTATACCGCGTTGCGGATATCGGCCAGAATCTCCGTTCGCTCCGCGTCGGTCAGTCGATTCGACGCCAGAAACTCTGCGTTCGCGTACACCGCCGCCAGATAGTGACGCAGATCGTGCGACACCGAGCTCGCCATCCTTCCGATAGTCGCCAGACGCTCGGCTTCCAGCAACGCTCGGTTCGTCTGCTGGATTTCCTGCCGCATCTTTGAGAACGACGCGCTCAAATCGCGTACTTCCCTCGTTCCCCGATAGGGCAACAGATGCGCGCTGTCCCCCGAGCCAAATGCCCGAACGCCTCCGGCAAGTTCCTCCAGCGGCCGGGTCACAGAATAAGAGAGCGCCAGCATCAGCAGGGTTCCCAGTACCATGGCCACCAACCCGGCTACCAGCACCATCTGATCGATCTGCCGTATCGAACGTTTCGCCGCGCTGAACGACCGCAGCACCACCAGTTGCAGCGGCACGGACGACCGTGAAGTCAGATCTGTTGTCGCGGCCAGATATTTCTCGCCGCCTAAGTCCATCGACATTTCCGCCGAGCTTTTTCCTGGCGCGAATTGCCGGCTCAGAAAGTCCTGGGTCCCAGGCGGCAGCGTGCTGGCCAGTACCCGGCCGTTGCTGATGAACGTTGCGTCCGCCATCGTGGCTCGGCTGATTTCTTCGACGAGGTCGCGATTGATCGCGAAGCCGCTGATCACATATCCCAGCAGCGCGCCCCTTGCTTCACTGCCGAAATACAGCGGCTCCACGGAACACGCAAATAACCGGCCGCCGCTCACCAGGTAAAGCATTTTGGGCGAAGCCAGTACCGCCTGCAGGTCATTCGCCAGCCGCGCATCCGGCCTCGAACTATTGGAAAACGCAGCCACCACATGACCCTGCATATCCGCCAGCGCAAACAGATCGCTGCCGCTCACCCTCCTAAAATCCGCCGCCTGATTCTCGATGGTGCGCCGGTCGCTGGTCGTCATCAGAGCCTTCAGCAGGGGCTCGTCCGCCATCAGAGCGTTCTCGCGGTCCAGAGCCTGCAAACGTTGCGCCTGCAGATCCTGAAAGGTACTGACTGAACGGACCAGGTTCCCCGAGAGCCCCCGCGTAACTTCATCGAGGAGCCGATGCCGAATCAGCAGGAGACTCGCCAGAGTCGCGGTTGCAATCACCACCGCCATGGCGGCAATCCGCAGCGCACGCATTCTCACACCCTTACTGGTCTGCATCCGCCCTGCTTCGTCGGCTCGCACGCTTCGTCCCTCTATGGGGCGAATTTGTAGCCTGCTCCATAGATGGTGAGCAAGTGCTTCGGATTCGCCGGGTCGAGTTCGAGCTTCTGCCGCAGCTTAAGAATCTGATTATCGACGGTACGCGTTGTCGGATACGCGTTATAACCCCATACCTCGTTCAGCAGCACGTCCCGGGTCAGTACGCGCTCGGCGTTCTCTGTGAAGAACTTCATCAGCTTGAATTCGTGCGAGGTCAACACCACCTGCGCTCCACCCCGTCGCGCCACCATCTTCTCGAAATCCAGTTCGCAGTCGCTGAAGCGGTAGACGGACGTTGCTACCGGACGCTTCCGCCGCCGGATCGCCGCCTGCACCCGCGCCATCAATTCGCGCGGGCTGAACGGCTTGGTCACGTAATCGTCCGCGCCCAGTTCCAGCAGCAGTACCTTGTCCACCACTTCTGTAACAGCGCTCAGCACAATTACAGGAGTCTCCGCGCTCGCGCTCTTGATTGTCTGGCAAAGCTCTCGGCCCGATATCTGCGGCAGGATCAGATCCAGTAACACCGCGTCTGGGTGATGCGCGCGAAACAACTCGAGGCCCGTTTGTCCTTCGCCGGCGATCAGGACGGCGTAGTTTTCCTCCACGAACATCCGGCGCAGCACTTTCTGCATGCGCGGGTCATCTTCGATCACCAGAATCCTGCCCAGTTCAGGGCCGGGAGCATTCTCCCGCAGTACCGGCGGACTCACTGCCATAGCAAGTTCCATGTGTCTCATTGTGCTCCGCCACGCATGCGAAATTACAATTCCACGGCCAGAAATGACAATGTATTGACATTTAAGAGAATAGATTCGTCCACGGTCAAGCCGATTCAGTCAATTCCAACCATTGCACGCAACTCTGCCTTGTTGGTTCCCTGCGGTGAAGGATTCGCTCCTTCCACCAGCTTCCGGTATAACAACATGGACTCGCCCGCGATCGCCCTTCCTGATATCTGCGGCAAAGCTACCGGACCCGGACAGGGACGATTCCGTGCACTACGAATCGCGTCGCCGAACCCTTGTTCATCGTCCTCGCCCAGCGCGAAATACTGGCAATTATCGCCGCCTGTCTCCCGGAATGGAGGAATATCCGAACAGACAATCCTGCACCCTGCCATCAGCCCTTCGGCTACCGGGAGCCCGAACCCCTCGGTCACGGAGGGCGCCAACAGCACCTCGCAGTTCCGATAACACCACTGCAGTTCTGCTTCGGAGATGCCACTCAGCAGCACCACATTCCCGCCCAGCCTCTCCTTCTCGATGAGCCGGTGAATGCTGCCGGTTTCCGGTCCCGGCATTCCCACAATGACCAGCATCATCTCGGCAGGAATCGCTTCCTCGCACAGCAGACGTGCCAGCGTCCGCAGCGCCAGCAGAATGTTCTTGTTGCGCCGATGCTGTGCCACACACAATAGAAACGGCGTGTTTCGGGGGCTGGGCAAGGGACTCCGCCCCGGCCGAGCCTCACTCCGATCCACAGAGTTGTAGAGCCGCACTGCTTTTGCCGCGACCTTTTCGGGCTCCCACCGGCGCAGGCGCTCGACGGTTGCATCGGAAACACACGCCAGCGCATCCGCTGCGCGCAGGCATTGCCGCAGAATCAACCGGTTGAACATCACCTTGGGAAATCCGAAGTTCTCCGGAATGTCCAGAGGATAAAGGTCATGGACGGTGACAATTGCAGGACACGGCATTTTTCTCCGGTTCAGCGGCGCCGGATACGACAGGTGGACTACATCCGCGCGCAGCTGTGCGGCGATCGCCGGCAGATCGAAGTAGTACCAAACATTCCGTGCCAGGCTGTTGCGATCCAGGTGTACGCGGTGAATGTGCAATCGCGCATCTTCCATCCCAATCGCATCCCGCAGTACATGCTGCTCCCATGGCGCCGCGATCAGATGGACCTCGCCGATGTCCGAGTAGCGCAGCAGGCATCGCGCGAGATTGGCAGCATGCCGAGTCACCCCGGAGAGTTGCGCGTTGGACGATACCGCCGCCAACACCAGTCTCATGGCGCACCACCGTGTACGGCAGGCGATGAAGCGAACAGCACAGGGCGCCCATGCACACCAGATCGGCGTTCCGCAATCAAGGTCAGGCTCAGCAGAGCGATGAGCCACAGTGGTAGCGACAAATCAAAATTTTCTGTGTCCGCCAGCCCCCGCACAGCGACAAAGATCAGCAGGCTCGTCATCAGCGGTCGCACCTCAGCCGTGGCGACCTGATGCGTATAGCGCAGCAGGCTGCCATAGGCGCCGATCAGCAGCACAATTCCCACTATCCCGTAGGCATAGAACTGCTGCAGCAGTTCGTTGTGCGCGTGCCATGCCTCGAACGATCCAAACGGCGGAATCACGTTGCGGAAGGAATGAAAACCGTGTCCCAGCCACGGCCGCTCCAGCGATCGCTCCAGCACAAACGCCCAGATGCCGAGTCTTCCCGTCAGCGTTTCCGCCTGGTTTCCAGCGTTCTCATAAATAGCGGAATAGCGCGCAATCAGTGGCCAGAAAGCGCCGATCGCACCCAGGCTGGCCATTGTGAGCATTACCTTGCTCTTCAGGCTGATCGCCCGATCGCGCAGCAGCAGATAAATCTGACCTGCGGCAAACGCAATCAGCGTTGTCTTGCTCAGCGATCGCAACAACGTGATCGCCAGAAATATTGCGGCCGTGCGCGATCCCGCCCCCCACTGCCCATGCTTCCGCGCCAGATACTGCAGCAGGAAAACCGCGAGAGCGCACGTGAAGCCGATCGCGTTCGGGCTGAAGAAGTCATCGTTCCCCGGCCGCAGATCCCGCATCGTTGGCGAGAGCCACATGATGATGCCGATCAGGAATGCGCCCGCAACATAGCCATGTATGACTGATTCCGCAATTCGGACCCTGTCCCCGGCCCGCAGCAGCAGCACCATCATCGCCGCCTCCCCGGCCAGTTCGCTCCAGTACGCGAACGCGATAGGCACAGAGGCCGTCACGCTCCAGACCAGGCTGCACAGCCCCACTCCCAGAAAAACCAGCACCCACCGAAATGGAGCTACCCGCATCATCGACCGCAGACTCTCGGAACCGGGTCCGAATGAATAGAACACCGTCGCTGCCAGCAGCGCAGACTGCAGCGCAAACGTCAGCATTGCGCCCGTCTGCGGCTCGGCCTGAAAGAACAGATAGGTGATGCAAAGTCGCGCTGCCAGATAGAACCCCACACAGCCCGGCAGCAGAAGCATCGACTCCGCCCGACTGACGTCAGCTGCCGTACCGCCCGTCATCGTTCGCCTTTCCGCGTCCTGCTCCGCCGCCGCAGGTGCTTTCGCAGCGTCATCCCCATGTCCAGGGTCAGCACCTTCCTCGGATCCTGCTCCTCCATCAACTCCCACTGCTGCCGGAACAAGAGGAAGGCAGCCGTTCCTCCAACACCGAAGATTGTGACCAGTAACGTCACCAGCAGGCGCGGCGGAAACGACTTCTTCTCCGGAATTCCGGGGGTATCGATCACACTAACCACCGGGACATCCTTCGCCTCCTGAATCCGCGCGACTTCATATTGCTGCGTCAGCAGCTCATAGACCGCCTCCTGTACGCGTACCCGTCGATACAACTGCGAATACGGAACGGCCAGCCCCGGAAGTTGTCGCAGTGGCGGATACAATTCGTCGCTCGCCGCATCATCTCCGTTGCCGGGCGCGGTCGCGCTGCCGCTCATTTTCACCAGCTGATGTTGCAGCTCCGCCACCCGTGCCTGGGCCGCGCGCACCCGCACATTGGTATCGCCGTAAATCTGCCGCAGCGAATCCACCTCCGATTGCCCTGCAATCGCTTCGGCCTGCAGCCGTGCTCCGGCATCCACCATCGCTCGCGTCTGCTCTGAGATATCAATCGTCGTGTGCCTGCTGGAAAACTCGCTCAAGGCCACCTGGGCCTGCTTCAGATCGGCTTCCACTCCCCGCAGCCTCTTCTCGATGAAAATCCGTTCCTGCCGCGCCGACGACGTGCTCGTCCGCACCACCAGCTGGTTCAGTTCGTCCAGATATGCCTGCGCCAGATCGCGCGCGCGCCGAGGATCGCTGTCCTCTACCTCGACCGTGATCACCCCACTCCGCTTGTCATCGCTGATCGTCGTATGGCGCGCCAGATACTTCGCCGCATCCTCCCGATATCGCTTGTGCCACGCCTGCTGCAGATGGAAGCGGTCGATCAGATGGCCGCTCACCGTGCCGCTGCGCAGCAGATCCACAAACAGCGCGCTGCTGTTCCGTATCCCGAGCAGGCTCCCGGCCAGATTGCCCAGCCCGCCCATCTCTCCTCCACCGTGTCCCGCCAGCGCCGCGAACACCGCCAGACTCGCCCCCGAATTCTCCGGTGGCATGATCCGTCCCGTGGACGTGTATTTCTTCGGTATCAAAAATGCCGCCAGCAGCCCCATCGCGATGGAGATCGCCAGGGCGCGCCCCAACAAGCGCCGATGCGCCCACAGCACCGTCGCATTCACCACCCAGTTCGCCTGGCGCGGCACGGCCGTGTGCTGCGACTCCTCCGTCAGCGGTTCGAGCAGATGTGTCTCCATTGCGATCCCGCTCCTTACAGATTCGCCACTGCTGCAGCAATCGCGATCTGCGACGCCACCTGGGCGCCGGTCAGCAGGTTGTGCCAGAACAGCGACGCTCCGATGATCTTCTGCGGCACGACCACCACGTCGCCCGGATCCAGCTTTGTGCCCAGCACGCCGCTCTCAAACCATCCGCCCGACCCGCGACCCACCACCGATCCGTTCGCACGAATGATGAAGATCTCTTTCCGATCCGCTGCCCGGGTTGCGCCACCCGCGCGGCTCAGATACCAGCCCGCCGTCTTGTTGGGCGTGAACGTGATCGCTGTTGCGTTGTATACCTGCCCGCTCACCAGCACAAAGCCGGGCCGCTTTGGAATGCGCAACGCATCGCCCTTGCGCAATTCGATGTCTGCCGGCGCCCCCGCCCAGCTGCTGATATCTCCGCTGATGTGGATTACCAGCCGCCCGCTCGCGGGTTCGCTCTTCAGCCGCGCCAGCACCTGCTCTTCCTGCGTCTGGATCAATTGCAGCGTTGCCCCCTGCGAGCCGCCCTCGATGTTCGGCGACAGCCGTGCCGCCGCACTGCTCGTCTCAATCTGCCGGATCAGCTCCGCGCGGCTCTTCTCCTCCAGAGTGCGTACCTCGGCTCGCGTCAGCACCGCGCCCTCCGGATAGGCCGTCTCGCGAAAACCGCCGGCGCGCCGCAGAACATCGCTCAGGCGCTCTCCATCCCGGAAGCCATAGTTTCCGGGATGCGCCACCTCGCCCTCGATCGTCACTGACTCCCCGATATCACTCCAGCCAGTGATTTGATGAATGGTCAGCACATCGCCGGCCTTCAGCGCTGCGTCCGCGGTCGCATCGCCCTTTACCGCGTCGCCGATGCGCACATCCCGCCGCTCGCCCACCACGCCTGTCCCATTCTCCACGCGATAGCTCATCAGGTCGGCATCGTCCAGCAGAGCATCGCGTCTGAACCCGCCCGCCATCCGCACCAGCTGCGCCGCCGTCATCCCGTCCGACAGTGGATATTCACCCGGCCGCAGCACTTCGCCGCTCACCGTCACCCGCGGCGCATCGAATTCATAACGGCTGAAGATACGAATTGTGTCGAACGGCTCGAGCGCCGGATTCTCATTCCCGATCAACGCATCGGCCACGTTGAACTCGATCGTTTCCGGATGCAGGTCGGGTGGCACCAGCCGCACGATCTCTCCGCGGTTCGCCGGCTCCGGCAATAGATCGCGATAGCTGTGCAGTGCATCGTTCAGCCGCATCCCATCGCGGTAGGCCTCGCGCCCCGGCCGCACCACATGGCCCTCCAGGTAGATCACCTTCTCGCTCCAGGGCAAAATCGGCGCTACGCGCACCCGGTCTCCATCCTTCACCGCAAACGCCGCCAATTTCGCCTCCTGGTCCTGCACTTCTCCTCGCGACGCCACCGTTACCGTCTCGCGTTGCTGGTGCGCGTCAATGCGCTCCACCGTGATGTGTCCCAGCGCCGCCGCCACCGTCAGACCACCCGCGTCTGCCAGTACCTCGGCCAGGGTCCTCTCATTCTTCAGTTCGTAAATTGCGGGCCGCCGCACTGCGCCCGACACCGCCACCTGTGGGCCGGCAGATGGCACCAGCAACGTATCTCCCGCCTGCAGCCGGTCGTCCTCACTGCGTACCCCGTGCAGAAAGAAGTCATACCGCTCCACCTCTCCCACGCGCTGCTTGCCCCTGTAATGCTCGAGCAGGCGCAGCGATCCCGCGGCCGTCGGGCCGCCCGCCGCATACAACGCGCTCAGCGGTGTCGCCAGCGAACTCACGTCATACGCCCCCGGCGACTCCACATCGCCCACCACATACACCCGCACCGACCGCAGCGCCGCCACGGTCACGGCCACCTGCGCGTTGCGATACTGCGCTTCCAGCGCATGTGCAATCGTCGCCTGCGCGCGCGCCAGCGTCAGTCCCGCTAGCTGCACTTCGCCGGCCTCGGGCAGCATCAGCCGGCCATCGCGATCCACCAGGCGCGTGAAGCTTTGCGCAAGGCCGCCCCACAAGTCAATGCGCAGGCTGTCTCCCGGCCCCAGAACATAATCCGGTCCGATCGGCACATCCAGCGATGGCACGCTGGTCGACCCGCCCAGCCGCGTGGACGTCACCGCACTTCGTCGCACAAAAACATCGGATCCGAATCGCCTCAACCGCTCCGTCGAACTCGGTATCTGTGTATACAGATCGCGCAGCGACTGCAGATTGTACGGAGCCGGCTCCCGCAGCACCTCCGGCAGATCTGTGATGTTCGGTTCCTTCGGCGGTCGCGCGGCCTCAGGAGCAGACATCGCGCGATTCCGGGAAGAGTTCGCTCCCGTCTGGTTGGACACGCCCGGCAATGCCGCACCCAAATCCGCTCGAAGTGGAAGATTGATGAGGCCCCCGTCCGCCTCCGCCAGCAGTCCTCCCGTCAATCCCTCACCGACCGGCGTTGCATCCGTGAGCCCGTTCGCCTCTGTCCCACCCAGGCCGGCTGTCCTCAAGTCATCGTCGGAGACATACCCCCGCGCCCGCAGAAAAAGCGTGACCTTCTCTCGTACCCGTCGATCCGTCGCAATTTCGTTGTAGAGTTGCTCGTCGGTCACGGAGTTTGGATCAATCGCGACACCCTGCTGCTGCAGCTCTTCCGCCAGCTGCGACTTCAGTTCGATCACCACCTCCGGCTTCTCATCGAGCACCGCGAAGATCTGCCGCGCCGTCAGCGTCGCATCAGGGCCGCTCCTCGAGCCAACGCCCGCACTCGACTCCTCATCCCGCGTGCTTCTCGCGCTGGCCGGGGTTCCAGCCAACCCCGTGTCCCCGCTCGACGTTTCCGTCTGCGCAGCTCCGGCATCTCCCCCGGCGGGGTTCTGCGCCCACACTCGGGCGCTTCCGATTACGAGCATCGCGGCCGTCGCTGCAACCACTCCGACGCGTCTTTGCAATCTCGGCATCATGTCAGTGCGTGTACATCTCCGGCTCGCCCAAACTGCCGGCCGGCGGCAGATGCCGCAAAAACACCACAATGGACCACTGCTCTTCATCGCTCAGCGTTCCCTTCGACCCCGGCATCCCAGAGGGCCAGATGCCGTTATCGATGACCCACTTCAGCTGCCCGTCCGTGTAGCTCTGTACCTCGTGCGACGCCAGCGACGGTGCGGGAGGCGACATCGCAAACGGCACACCGGTGTTCTGTCCGTCCATACCGTGACAAGCGATGCAGTAGTGCCCGAACGCCTCCCTGCCTTCGCTGATCGTCTCTGCGTTTACTGCGATCGGATTCTTCTCCCGCCGATCTCCCACAAAGAACCGATGCTTCGCCACAGTCACCACGCTCGTTTCAAACTTCCCTGGCGGCGTCGCTTTGCAACCCAGCGCAAAGATCCCCGCCGCCGCCCCGACAGCCAGCCAAAACCAGCGCCGCAGCCGCATCGCTACTCCACCACATGTAAGGTCAGGCTCATTGACCCATGACCTCTGCCGCAGAACACGGAGCAGTGCCCCACAAACTCGCCGATCCTCTCAGGCGTAAATTCCACCTCGCCCGTCTTGCCTTTACTCGCCTTTACCTCCACGCCCAGTTCGCGGAACTTCAGTCCGTGTGGGACATCCTGGCTCTTGAGCACCAGCTCAACCGGTTCTCCCTTTTTCAGCGTGATCGTCGCCGGATCGAATTCGAACCGTTTTGCAGTCACCACGATTTCGTGTGGTTCCATCTGCGAGCCGACGAAGTGCAGAGGTGCAGCACCGAACGCAACCGACAGAGCAGCGGCCCACGCGGCCAGAACAATCTTCATCTCTTCTCCTGCGTGAAATCGCGTTGCGACACGGCACATGCACGATGATCGAGCGCATCGAAAGTCCCGTGACAATTGCAGCTGTTTCTACGGTATCCAGCACTCGCATGCCGGGTGTCATGTGTCCGTCAGGAGAATGTCAGGATTCTGTTGACCAGGAAATCACGCGCGGTGACTGACTCTTCGCATACGGCGCGCGATCGTTGTGCCGTCCAACCGCACAATAAAACCGGATGCCCGCTGTGGCACGTTTCACGCGGGCATCCGGCAGACCGAGCGCTTTCCTGGCCTGAAATCACGCGAACTTCGTCCACGCTCAGCAGCGGATCTGCTTTGCCGCGACCGATCGGGGACGGAGAGAGGGAGGGCTGCTGCTTCTGGAGATTAGTCTGCGGCGACTGCGCAGTTGTCACGCATTTGTCACTTTCACGGCGAATTCCTGAACATCGGCAAATCGATTGGTGAATCCTTTGTCGAGGGCAGGAACAGCTGTTCGGGTGCGCACTCCAGGTTGTGACCCTCGTCTCACTACGTGGTACGACAGACGCCTCTGCCGGTTGACAGCACCTGCTTTTCCCCACTTTGCTTGGGGATGGCAGAGGCATCCTGCCTGCCAGAGGAGAGTTGATGAAGCAACAGAATGATCCTGACAATCCCGGCAGTCGACGCGGTGCCTTACCGCGGCTCACGCCTCGGCAGACATTTCCGGCACTGGCGGGACTCATGGGCGCAGGCCTCATGGGCAGAAGCGCTCAGGGCGAGGAATCTCCGACCGCGTCGGATCATGGTGCTCGCGTTTACAACGCGGCAATCCCGTTGTCAGATCCACTCTGATCGCGCTTGAAGCGCGGCGGCCGGTCATCCTCTATGCGCACCGAACGAACGCCCGGCTCACAGGATGAGATTCCCGAACTGCAATACTGTGATTGGCTGGCACAAACTTTCTGCGCAAGTCCGATCGCTTGTTAATGTCAAAGGAAAGACATGAATCCTGTAACGCGCCGTAGCTTTCTGGCCGCGGTTTCCTATATAGCCGGGTCTTTTCCTTTCACGCGTCGTCTCGCTGTCGCCCAATCCGCGCATGCCGATCCTGCCCATCTCACCCTCTGGTATAGCCAGCCGGCGCGCGAATGGGTCGATGCGCTCACGATTGGCAACGGTCGCCTGGGAGCCATGGTCTACGGGGGCGGCGCGACGAGGCCAGCCGCAAACGCGGCTGACGGGCATCACGCTAAAGCCAGCCCTTCCGGCCCTGCGCCCCTTGATCCCGCCAAAGAAACCATTCAACTCAACGAAGACACGCTTTGGTCCGGCATGCCCGTCGATGGAAACAATCTCGAAGCTAAACAGTGGTTAGAGCCCATTCGGAAGGCCGTGCTCGAGCGAAAGGACTATCACCTGGCGGATCACCTCTGCGAGAAGATGCAAGGCCTTTTCGCCGAAGCTTATCAGCCCCTGGGCAATCTCCATCTCGATTGCGAGCACTCGGGCGAGATCACGAAGTACCGGCGCGAGCTGAGCCTGCGCAATGCGGTTGCCACCGTCCGATATACCGTCGACGGTGTCGAATTTGAGCGCACGGCATTCTCTTCCGCGCCCGACCAGGCCATCGTTTTGCGCATCGCTGCCAGCAGGCCCGGAGCACTCAACGCAACCATCTGGCTGGATGGACCGCTTGTGAAGTCCGTTCAGGCCGTCGGTTCCAATCGCCTTCTACTCACCGGCAAAGCAGCCAAACACATCGCCGGAGCTGGTCACCCAGGCAGCGAGACCCCTGTTGTGCTCTCAAACATCCCCGGCGAGGGCATGTACTTCGCCGCCCTCGTTGCAGCCCAGACAGAAGGTGGCCACGTTACGCACGATGGCGACAAACTTCTCCTCCGCGATGCAACCGCATGCACGTTCCTCGTTACTGCTTCTACTGGCTACCGCGGCTATGACCGGAAGCCCGACATCCCTCAGGACGAGGTCAACGATCGCGCGAGCCGCCAGCTTACCGCTGCTGCCAAAGATTCCTTTACCGCACTGCGCGATCGCCATATCGCCGATCACCGCCGCCTTTTCGATCGTGTGAGTCTCAGTCTCGGCCCCAACAAGCTCGACTCGCAGCCAACCGATGAGCGCGTTCGACAATTTCCGGCTGCTCCTGATCCCTCGCTGCTCGCTCTCTATTTTCAATTCGGCCGCTATCTGCTCGTTGCCAGTTCGCGACCCGGCTCCCAGCCCGCCAATCTTCAGGGCATATGGAACGACCAGGTCCAGCCTCCATGGAGTTCTAACTGGACTTCCAACATCAATCTCGAGATGAACTATTGGCCGGCTGAAACCTGCAACCTCGGCGAGTGCACCGAGCCGCTCTTTGATCTCGTCCAGGACCTCAGCCACACCGGCGCCCGCGCCGCTCGCGAAACCTACGGCCTATCCGGATGGGTGACTCACCACAACATCGATCTTTGGCGTGCTGCGAATCCTGTCGGTATGGGCGTGGGCCAACCAACGTGGGCCAACTGGTGCATGAGCGGACCCTGGCTCTGCGCTCATCTGTACGAGCACTACCGCTTCACCGGCGACCACGACTTTCTCCGTACTCGCGCCTATCCGCTCATGAAGGGCTCCGCTGAGTTCTGCCTTAAATGGCTCGTCTCCGATGGTCACGGCCGCCTCACCACCTGCCCGTCAGAATCAACGGAAAACAACTTCATGGCTCCGGATGGCAAGCCTGCATTCACCAGCGCAGGTTGCACCATGGACATGGCGCTCATCCGTGAGCTCTTTACCAACTGCATCGATTCGGCGAAGGAACTCGGCATCGATTCCGACTTTGCCTCGCAATTGGCCACCGCGCGCGAACGCCTGATCCCCTGCCAGATCGGCCGCTGGGGTCAGTTGCAGGAGTGGTCGATCGACTTTGAAGAGGCCACGCCCGGCCAGCGCCACATGTCCCATCTCTATGGGCTTTATCCGGGTAGCGAAATCACTCCGCGCACTACGCCCACGCTGGCCAAAGCCGCCCAGGCGTCACTGGAGCGCCGGCTCGCCCACGGCGGCGCCTACACCGGCTGGAGCCGCGCCTGGGCCATCTGCTTCTGGGCACGCCTCGGCGACGGCGACAAAGCTGCCGAGTCTCTCAACATGCTCATGCGGGTCAGCACCAACGGCAATCTCATGGATATTTATGAAGGCCGCAGCCATATCTTCCAGATCGATGGCAATTTCGGCGCCACCGCCGCTGTCGCCGAGATGCTCCTCCAGAGCCACACGGGTGTCATCGACCTGCTTCCCGCACTTCCCTCCACCTGGCCCTCCGGTGCGGTCAAAGGTCTTCGCGCTCGCGGCGCCCTCACCGTCGACATCCGCTGGGACAATGGCAAAGCTACCGCCTCCACTCTCCGGCCGGAATTCTCCGGGAATTACCGCCTGCGCGCTCCTGCCGGACAGCGGATCCGGTCGGTTGCCGATCTGCCGATGCGGGCTGAGCCAGGCAACAGCGTTGAGGTCGCCCTCGAAGCCAACCGCGTCTATCGTGTCCGCTTCGCATGATCGGTGACTGGATCGGTCAGGCGGAGTCGATCGACCTGGACATTGCGCTTCGTCGGGCGTAACAGCCCCCGCATACCGGCAATCAGGCTCCGCAGCATTTCTCCCCCTCTCAGGCTTCGAGAATCCGGTCGATGGCCGCGATTTGGCGACCCCACTGGCGGTGTTCCTGTTCGAGCGCTTTGCGCCCTCCGGCAGTCAGCGTGTAATACCTGGCTCGGCGGTTGCTTTCCGACGCGCGCCATTCTCCCCGAATCCGCCCCGATCGCTCCAGGCGGCTCAGCGCCGGAAGCAACGAGCCCGGATTCACCCGAAACACTCCCTTACTGATTTGCTCGATGCGCAGCGCTATTCCGTAACCATGCATCGATTCGAGCGCCAGTGTCTTAAGCACCAGCATCTCCAGCGTCCCCTGAACAAGATCGCGACTCTCCGCGCCCACTGCGCCCTCCACTCGATAGTCAAGAGGTCACGTCCGACCGGAATCCTTATCGCCCCACCCCATAGGGCGCATCCGGATTCACCGCCCGCCGGATCATCAGCACCAGCGCCCGCAGCCGCGCGCTCGACATCCCCCGTGGCAGCCGTGCGAACAGCTGCGCCTTCGGCAGCACCTGGATGCAGTGCGCCTTCAGATACGACGGCTCCGGCAGCCCCGTCTCGCCCGGTTCCATCCGCAGCGCCGTCGGCCCCTCCACCCCATAGCTCCCGAACGGAACCACCAGCACCGACGAGGCCCGCTCGCTGAGATTGCGCGCGTCGAGCGAAGCGATCACCACCGCATGCTTTTTGCCATCGCCCAGATCGGCGCGCCAAATATCTCCCCGCCTGGGTTGGCTCATCCCGGTGCCGCTACTCACGGTCGAGGTCGATCTCCGCAGCCGCTCCGCCGGCCGCCTCCGCCCACGCCTCTTCTTCAACCTGCGCTTCCGGTGAAAGTGCGTCGTAATACGCCGCCGTCGCCTGCTCCAGCCGCCGCCGATTGTCCAGCTTCCGCGAACGATGCAAGGTCAGATCCAGCGCCTGAGCCAGGTTCTGCGCTTGCCCCGATTCCACCAGCGATTCCTAAGGGACCTCATCCTTACGC
>VFSW01001894.1_pt1 | contig 31693 bp, 37 predicted proteins | sample 5358111 | NCBI WGS metagenome assembly VFSW01 (sample SAMN11554181, study PRJNA540505) | mine drainage metagenome | isolation source: sediment from site ElyBrook_90M | place: USA: Ely Copper Mine, Vershire, VT | collected 2017 | reverse complement strand
TAACAGCGTGAGTTTAACTACCAGCGGACATTTCTATTTGGGAGAAACCGGACATTACTACTTTGCGCTAACATTTTCAACTTGAGTGCTTGAGCACTAGGGCTTAAACTAGCACTATTCCATTTTTTATCGAGTTATATGGCTACCAACTTTATACGTCAGATTATTGAGGAAGACTTAAAACATAATCAAACTTCAGGTCGTGTTGCGACCAGGTTTCCTCCTGAACCGAATGGTTACCTACATATTGGTCATGCCAAATCCATTTGCTTAAACTTTGGTCTTGCTCGAGATTTTGAGGGACAATGTCATTTACGTTTTGATGATACCAACCCGACTAAAGAAGATACAGAGTATGTAGACTCCATCATTGATACGGTACGTTGGCTAGGCTTTGATTGGGGCTCCCACTTATATTATGCCTCTGATTATTTTGAGCGTTGCTATGCTATTGCTGAGTCGCTTATTAACAGAGAGCTTGCCTATGTGGACAGTCTTAGCGCAGAGCACATTAGAGAGTATCGAGGAACATTGACCTCTCCTGGAAAAAACAGCCCTTTTCGTGAGAGAAGTATCGCCGATAATTTAACGCTATTTCGCGCTATGCGCGCAGGCACATACCAAGATGGAGAACATGTTTTACGTTTAAAAATAGATATGGCATCGCCTAATATGAATTTACGCGACCCAATTATCTATCGTATTCGACATGCGGCACATTGGCGTACCGGTAATGCTTGGTGTATTTATCCAATGTATGATTATGCCCATGCGATTTCTGATGCTTTAGAATCCATTACCCATTCCATCTGCACCCTTGAGTTTGAGGACCATAGACCTCTTTATGATTGGGTAATTCAGCACGCCGATATTCCCTCTGAGCCTCATCAATATGAGTTCTCTAGGTTAAATTTGACATTCACCATGATGAGTAAACGCAAGCTGTTAGATCTCGTTAATCAAGGGCATGTGTCGGGCTGGGATGATCCACGTATGCCAACTTTAGCGGGGCTTAAACGACGTGGTTACAGCCCAGGATCAATCCGTACTTTTTGCGAGAGAATTGGTGTTTCCAAAGCGGAAAGCTTAATTGATGTGACGGTTCTTGAGGATTGTTTGAGAGAGGACTTGAATCTCAACGCTCCCAGAAGAGTGGCTGTATTACATCCCGTAAAATTAATTATTGATAATTATCCTGAGGGAATGAGTGAGGTGTGTCTTGCTCCTAATCATCCCCATTATCCAGAATGGGGGAAGCGTGAACTGCTATTTACCCGTGAGCTTGTGATCGAACGGGATGATTTCATGCAGCAACCCGTAAAAGGATTCTTTAGGCTCACTCCAGGCTCTGAGGTTCGTTTGCGTTACGCTTATGTGATTCGTTGCACCGGGTTTGATGTAGATCCTCACACTGGAGAGTTACTCACTATTCATGCTGAGTATTTACCTGAAACAAAAAGTGGTACACCCGGTGCTGATACCGTCAAAGTAAAAGGTAATATTCATTGGTTGTCACCTTCACAAGCATTGAAAGCGGAGATTCGACTGTTTGATCGCTTATTCAAAGACCCTAATCCTGGTGTTTTAGAGAACTATGAGCAAGCCCTGAATCCCGATTCACTCATTGTTCTAAAAGACTCACTGGTGGAGCCTCAGCTTTTTAATACGCAAGCTGGACAATCCTTTCAGTTTGAACGTCTGGGCTACTTTTGTCTTGATGAGGTGGATAGTCAACCACACAGCCCAATTTTTAATCGAGCTGTGAGTTTAAGAGATACTTGGAACAACCCTAAAGGGAAGTAACAGGATGCTTAATTTTGTCTCTTTCAATGAGTGCGTAAGCAGAATGATTATGAATGGATTCAAAGTTTTCTGATTCCACAATATAGTGATCAATTCTAGGTTCTTGATTTAATCGGTGAGCAATGTCACGAACCATATCTTCTACAAACTTAGGATTATCGTAGGCGCGTTCAGTCACCCATTTCTCATCGGGTCGTTTTAATAAACCAAAGAGCTCACAAGAGGCAGATTCCTCAGCGACTCGTATCACTTCCTCGATCCACATGAAACGATTTAGGCGTGCTGTGATCGTGACATGGGAGCGTTGGTTATGGGCACCATAATCAGAGATTTCTTTCGAGCAAGGGCAAAGGGAGGTAACGGGCACCAGTACTTTCATGGTGAAAGTGACTTGCCCTTCGTGAATTTCTCCAATAAAGGTCACATCGTAATCGATTAACGAGCGAACTCCTGAGACAGGAGCTGTTTTATTCACAAAATAAGGAAATTGCATTTCAATATGGCCGGCCTGTGCGTCAAGGCGCTCCACCATTTCTTGGAGCATCGCGCCAAAGGAGGTCACTGAAATTTCTCGTCCTTCGCGATTAAGTATTTCCACAAAGCGAGACATGTGTGTCCCTTTAAAATGCTGTGGTAAGTGTACGTACATATTAAAAGAGGCAATGGTATTTTGTGCATCGCCTAATTCACGATCGGACACTCTAATAGGATGACGGATACCTTTTATCCCAACACGATCAATGGCAATCTGACGTGTATCAGCTGTTGATTGGATATCGGGAATAAGATGGTTATCAGGGGCGTTCATAATGTCTCCAAGTGGACTGATATTTGTTTGAGGTGTTTTACCCACGTTAAGTTCCACTTCGCCGTAATTGTAGTGAGGATAGTCTGGCCTCAATTGCGTTGAGTAGACCTTTGGCATCAAGACCGACTTCCTGTAAAAGTAATTTAGGATCGCCTTGGTCTATCCATTTATCAGGTAATCCTAGCTGTAGTAGTGGGATGGCTAGAGCATGGGTTGCTAATACTTCAGCAATGGCACTTCCTGCTCCTCCTTGGATGACGTTTTCCTCAACGGTTACAAGAAGTTGATGATTTAGCGCCATAGCTAAGATTAAGGATTCATCTAGTGGCTTAATAAAACGCATATTTACCACCGTCGCGTTAAGTTCTTGGCCAGCCTGTAGTGCTGGGCCTAACACTGACCCAAAGGCCAGTATTACCACATATTTACCTTGACGACGTATCTCTGCACGACCAATTTCCAAGGTTTCAAAATCTTTGACAATCTTTTCTCCTGGCCCGCTACCTCTAGGGTAACGCACGGCCGCAGGTCCTTGGTGATAATAGGCAGTAGTCAGCATTTTTCGGCATTCATTTTCATCGGCAGGAGCCATGACTACCATGTTTGGTAGGCAACGCAGGTAGGTTAAATCAAAGCTGCCACAATGAGTGGCGCCATCGGCCCCCACTAAACCCGCCCGATCAATGGCGAAGGTGACAGGTAAATTCTGTAGGGCGATGTCATGAATCAGTTGATCATAGGCCCTTTGTAAAAAGGTTGAGTAGATTGCCACTATGGGTTTTAACCCTTCTGCAGCAAGGCCGGCAGCGAAAGTGAGCGCATGCTGTTCAGCAATACCTACATCAAAATAACGCTCAGGATATTGCTTGGAAAACTCCACTAAACCCGATCCCTCACACATGGCGGGAGTAATGCCCACCAGCCGGCTGTCATGCTCAGCCATATCGCATAACCACTCACCAAAAATTTGTGTATAAGAGAGTTTAGTACTGGGTTGTTGGGTAATGCCAACGGCAGGATCAAAGGGGGTCACCCCATGATAGAGAATAGGGTCTAATTCGGCCGGCTCATAGCCTTTGCCTTTTTTAGTAATAATATGCAAGAACTGCGGTCCAGAGAGGCGTTTTACATTAGTCAGAGTGGATACCAAAGTGTCTAAATTATGGCCGTCAATGGGACCAATATAGTTAAAACCAAATTCTTCAAAGAGTGTGGCGGGAGGATTCATAAAACCTTTAAAATGTTCTTCCCAGCGTTTGGCCATTTCTAATATAGGGGGAGCCACTCCTAACACTTTTTCACTTTGTTTTCTGACGCTGTTATAGACTCGGCCTGACATGATACGTGCCAAATAATTGCTCAGAGCTCCCACGGGCCTCGAGATCGACATTTCATTGTCGTTTAAAATAACAATTAAGTCAGAGCCTGTATTGCGCGCATTGTTCATGGCTTCAAAAGCCATGCCACCAGTGAGTGCTCCATCACCAATAACGGCCACCACTTTTCTTGATAAACCGAGCTGTTTAAAGGCTGTAGCCATACCTAAGGCGGCGCTGATGGAAGTGCTCGAGTGAGCAGTACCAAAAGCATCATATTCACTCTCACTGCGTTTTGGAAAGCCAGACATTCCTCCTTTGATACGCAGTTGTTTCATGCCCTCACGACGCCCAGTGAGAATCTTGTGCGCATAGGTTTGATGGCCAACATCGAAGATTAAGCGATCATCTGGTGTATTAAATACCCAATGTAATGCCACGGTGAGTTCGATAGTGCCAAGATTGCTGGATAGATGGCCGCCAGTGGAAGCTACAGATTCTAAAACGAACTGTCTTAATTCTTTTGTTAAATCAGTTAATTGCTCTCGCCCCAGTGCACGTAGTTGATGAGGCCAATTGACAGTATCTAAAAGTGGCGTAGGCGTAAAGGTTGTCATGAGTTAATGTTGGCGTTGAACAAATAGTTGGCTCAGTTGCATTAGATAACGGGCAGAATCACCTAATTGCTCAATTAATAAGTAGGTGTCACGAGCAAGTCGCTCTAGCAAACGCTGCGCTTCTTCCACACCCATTATACTCACATAAGTGGGTTTGTTGCGAGCCGCATCCTTGCCAGCTGTTTTTCCAAGCGTGATGGAGTCACTCTGGGCATCTAGTAAGTCATCTTTAATTTGGAAAATAAGGCCTAAATTCTGTCCGATGACGCTGAGTTGTTTATATTGACTTTCTTGGAGCGCTTGTCCGCAATGGGCGCCTATCAGAATTGAAGTCTCAATTAACGCGCCTGTTTTCATTTTATGCATCTTCTCAAGAAGCTGTATATCCATCGGTTGATTAACATGAAGTAAATCAATAGCCTGCCCCCCTCCCATACCAAGGGAGCCTGATGCTTGGGCGAGTAGACGAATTAACTGTAACTGTTTTTCAGCATTGTTATTGGCATGACTTAACCATTCAAAGGCTAAAGTCTGTAGTGTATCGCCAGCAAGAAGCGCAATGGCTTCGCCAAATTTGACGTGGCAGGTGGGTTGGCCCCGTCTGAGTACATCATTATCCATGGCAGGCATGTCATCATGCACTAAAGAATAAGCATGAATGAGTTCTATGGCACCAGAGGCCACACACAAATCATGGATGTTTGCTTGAGTAAGCTGGCCACTGGCAAAACATAGTAATGGGCGAATACGTTTACCAGCTCCAAGAACAGCATAGCGCATTGCCTGATGTAGTTCTTGAGGTTCTAATTCTGGGGCAGGGAGGTGAGTCTCGAGAAATTGATTAACCAGATTGATGCAACCCGCTGACCAATTGTCAAAATCAGGAAGAGGATGATCCATTTTCAAACTCGTTAAGTTCACCATGGGTTAGGATTAAGACTTTTTGCTCAGCTTCTTTTAATTGTTCCTGACAAAAACGGATTAGCTCAGCGCCACGTCGATAAGTTTCAATGGCCTGTTCCAAAGGGAGCTGTCCGCCTTCTAGCTGTGAGAGTAAAGACTCAAGCTCTTTGATGGCATCCTCATAGGTTAAGGTTGATTTGGTTTGACTGGTCATGTAGTGTTTATTATTAGCAAAATGGTTAGCAATATTCTCTTAATGATAGTCTACTTGTTCTTCCTTCGCCATGGCTTAATCCTTATTTGTACATGACCCATTTTATATATGTCATTCGTTAGCCAATAAATGTCTCTTGCCTGTTTTAGGAGGGGGGGTTAGAATGCTTGGCTAACCTTTGATTTTTAAAGGGTAATGGGTGTTTTTATTAACTCTGCATTCTTTGTTTCCCGGGAGGGTGTGGCTATGTCTAAATTGGGATCAGTGATTGAACTTGCTTCTGCTACGTCACAGTTACCTGTGCGTTGGTATTCCGACCCTTTAGTAGCTGAAATAGAAGCAAAGTCGATTTTTGCCCATGGACCGCGCTATGTGGGTCATGAATTATTAGTGCCTAATCAAGGCGATTACTATGTGCTACCTTGGCGTCAAAATGGCCAGTTATTGGTTAATGATGGACAGGAGCTACGGTTATTATCTAACGTTTGCCGGCATCGTCAAGCACTCATGCTAGACGGTCGCGGCAACGCGCAAAATATCGTCTGTCCTCTACACCGCTGGACTTATGATTTACAAGGTCAACTTGCTGGAGCGCCTCATTTTCCTGGAAAACCCTGTTTGAATCTTGACAGCTCACCATTGACATCCTGGAATGGGCTGCTTTTTGACGGTTTTGATGTAAAAAAAGAGCTTCAACATTGCATGGTCAATAAAGAACTTAATTTCAATGGCTATATGTTAGATAGCGTTAAAACCGCTCACCATCATTTTAACTGGAAAACTTTTATTGAAGTTTACTTGGAAGACTACCATGTGGTGCCATTTCATCCTGGTTTATCCGGATTTGTGAATTGCGATCAATTAAAGTGGCAATATGGAGATTGGTTTAGCGTGCAAACAGTAGGGGTCAAGGATCACTTGTTAAAACCAGGCAGTGATGTCTATCGCTCTTGGCACGATGTAGTGCGACGTTATAACCAAAACCAAGATCCATCCTTTGGCGCGATTTGGATGGTGATTTATCCAAATATTATGGTTGAATGGTACCCCAACGTACTGGTAGTCAGTACCGTATGGCCTGATGGTCCTGAACGATGCACGAATATGATTGAATTCTATTACCCTGAAGAGATAGTTTTATTTGAAAGAGAATTTGTTGAAGCACAGCAAAAAGCTTATTTTGAGACAGCCCTAGAGGATGACGAGATTTGCTTGCGCATGTCTGAGGGTCGTAAAGCTTTAATCGCTCGTGGCTTAGATGACGCAGGCCCCTATCAATCACCCATGGAGGACGGTATGCAACACTTCCATGAGTTCATCAGGCGTCATGTGTCTCCTCGCCTATAGTCTTCAATGATGAACCTCTTTCCTCGTCTTGGTGCAGGATGGATGCTGGTGGCGGGGGTTAGTTTTTCTTGTATGGGCTTATTGGTCAAATTTGGCGCCAACTATTTTAGTTCCGCAGAATTGGTGTTTTATCGCTCTATTGTTGGGTTTATCTTCATCGGTATGTCTGTGTTAGTAGAAAAACGTTCCTTACTGACTCCTTATTGGCCTTTACACATCGTCCGTAGTGCCACAGGATTAATATCTTTATGGCTATTTTTTTATGCTATTTCACATTTACCCTTGGCAACCGCGATTACATTAAATTACACATCCCCTTTATTTTTAGCTCTATTACTCACTGTTATTGCTCGAGAGAAGCTCAATCCTTTGTTACTGTTTGTATTGTTATTAGGTTTTGTTGGAGTAGTGTTTATTTTAAAACCGCATATTAACGATAATCAGTGGTTTGCTGCGTTAATGGGGTTATTGTCAGGCTTTGGGGCGGGCGTTTCTTATTTGGTGGTGCGTACCATGGGTCAAAAGGGTGAGCCTGAATGGCGAGTGGTATTTTATTTTTCTGCCTTTTCTTCTGTGGTGATGGCGCTGGTTATGTTTTTTCCTCTGGGCAACGCTGTGCCGCAGTCTTGGCAAGTGGTTAAACAACATTTAGGAATCTTAGTTGGTGTAGGGGTGGCAGCTACTTTGGGACAGTTAACGATGACACGAGCTTATCGTTTGGGAAAAACTTTATTAGTAGCAAACCTTGCCTATGCCACCATTGTTATTTCAGCTGTGATGGGAGTTATATTTTTCAAAGAATGGTTAAGTACTGGGGCCTGGGTAGGAGTAGCCATAGTTATTTCATCAGGCATTTCGGCGAGTTGGTTAACCAATAAAAGAGCGATGGAGTAAACAATAATGATGAATCCTGTATTAAATGCCCAAGAATTACTTTTAGACCACGAGAAATGGATCATTATTGATTGCCGATATCAACTCACAAAGCCAGATTGGGGGTATCAGCAGTATTTGGACAATCATTTACCTGGTGCCCGTTTCGTGCACTTAGATCGTGACCTATCAGGGGTTAAAACAGGGACTAATGGCCGTCATCCGCTGCCTCACCCTGATCATTTACAAGCTTTGTTCAGGCAGTTGGGCATCAATCAGAACGCCCGTGTGGTGGCCTATGATGATGCGGGAGGATGTTTTGCCGCGCGGTTGTGGTGGAGCCTGAAATGGCTCGGTTTTGATCAGGCTGCAATATTAAATGGCGGTATCGAGTCTTGGGTGAGGGTGGGCGGTGAGTTAACGCCAGAGCTCCCTCAGGTTAGCCCAGGTCATTTTACAGGCGAACCTCGACAAGAGTGGGTGATAGGGGTGGATGAGATTGAGAAAAATCTCAACAGCCAATATCATCTTTTAATGGATGCTAGGTCAAGTGATCGGTTTAGAGGGGAAAATGAGAGTATTGATCCTAGGGCTGGGCATATACCCGGAGCCATTAATCGCCCCTTTACAGATAACTTGGATGAGTCTAAATGTTTTAAGCTTCCGCAAAAACTACAACAGGAATTTGGTAGGCTCCTTGAGCCTTCCCCAAATCGTCAGATCATTCATCAATGTGGGTCTGGAGTCAGTGCCTGCCATAACTGGTTAGCCATGCATTACGCTGGAATGACTCCCGCATTAAAACTGTATCCTGGATCTTGGAGTGAGTGGGTTGCAAATCCATCAAGACCCATAGCGAGATAACTTTTAGTCCCCTGTAAGCCGAACAACGATACTCTTTAAACAGAGTGCTAGGGGCTACGAAGTTGCGTCAAGACATGTATTTGAATTTTCTTGAAAAATTGTCTATAATAAAAGGCTTTTCTGTATTTTTAATTGGTTTACTTTTGTTTAAGTTAACCAAAACCCAATAGGTGATGACATGGTTGTAATTCGTTTATCTAGAGGAGGCGCTAAAAATCGCCCTTTCTATAATGTGGTAGTGGCCGATTCTCGCAATCGCCGCGATGGCAGATTTATTGAGCGTGTGGGTTTTTACAATCCCGCTCGCCCGGAAGCAGCTGATGGGTTAAGGCTTGATCTGGCTCGTGTTAATTATTGGAAAAGCCATGGCGCACAAGCGTCTGATGCTGTTGAAAAACTTATTAAGTTAGTTCCAAAAGCTGGGGTTGCCGCTGCCTAAGTGGGTGGTAATGGGGCGTATAGGAGCCCCCTACGGAGTGAAAGGAGGCTTTCATGTTGTTGCCTTTACGGAGGACGTGAATTCCTTAACTCAGTTTTCTGCTTGGTGGATTGGTTCTGAGGACAATTGTCATGAGGAATCAGTGGCGGAATGTCGTGTTCACGGAAATGGCTTAGTAGCGAGGTTACATAGCATTGCTGATCGAGATCGAATTGCCTTAGAAAGAGGGCAACTTATTTTGATTCCTCGGCAATTACTCCCAGAGCCCGATGAAGACGAGCTTTACTGGACTGATATGATTGGTCTGGATGTTTACAATATTGAGGGGCAGCCTTTAGGACAAGTCACCCGATTACTTGAAACAGGTGCGCAAGATCTTTTGGTGGTTAGGCAAGCTCAAACCGAAAGGTTAATACCCTTTGTTGAGCCGATTGTCATAGAAGTGAATGTTGCCCAACAACGTATTGTTGTGGATTGGGGAGTGGATTACTGATGTCGTTTCAGATAGATGTCATTACACTTTTCCCGGATCTCATAGAGCAGGCGGCACAATATGGTGTGACAGGTCGTGCCAAGGAAAATAATCTTTGGCAGCTTAAAACTTGGAACCCTAGAGATTTTACCCATGACCCGTATCGGACTGTTGATGATCGTCCTTATGGTGGTGGGCCTGGAATGGTGATGCTTGCTCAGCCGTTGAAAGAGGCTATCCAAGCAGCCAAAAAACACCAAGCTGATCAATGTATTGATTCGCCAAAAGTGATTTTTTTAAGCCCTCAAGGGGCACTATTAACTCACCAAAAGGCGGTTGATCTGAGTCTGGGAGCGGGGTTGATTTTATTAAGTGCCCGTTACGAGGGCGTTGATCAACGATTAATCGATCGTTACGTGGATGAAGAGATTTCAATCGGTGAGTATGTACTCTCCGGTGGGGAATTGCCGGCCTTGGTACTAATGGATGCCGTATTGCGTCATTTACCAGGGGTGCTGGGAGATAGTCGCTCAGCTGAGCAAGAGTCCTTTGTCGGGCATTGGTTAGATACCCCTCATTACACCAGGCCAGAGGTGTTTGAGGATATGGCAGTACCTCCTGTGTTGTTATCAGGGCACCATGCTCAAATAGAGCGTTGGCGTCATGAGCAGGCGGTGATTAAAACATGGCAAAAGCGCCCAGATATGTTGGCACACCAACCTCTTTCTGGGGATGATAAAAAAATTGTAGAGAGCTTAATCGCTCAACAATTAAATAAGGAGCAGTAAGATGAATTTGATTCAACAATTAGAACAGGAAGAAATGCAACGTCTTGGGAAAAATATTCCTGATTTTGCTCCAGGTGACACCGTAGTGGTGAGCGTAAACGTGGTTGAAGGTGAAAGAAAACGAGTACAGGCCTTCGAAGGGGTAGTGATTGCTATTCGTAACCGTGGATTAAATTCTTCCTTTATTGTACGTAAAGTCTCCTCAGGGGAAGGTGTTGAAAGAACCTTTCAAACTTATTCTCCTTTAATTGCTAGTATTGAAGTGAAACGTCGCGGTGATGTGCGTCGCGCAAAGTTGTATTATCTGCGTAGCCGTTCAGGTAAGTCAGCACGTATCCGTGAAAAATTAGCTACACGTCAAAGTCCCGCGGCAGCCGTGACACAAAAAAATACAGCTGAATAAGCCATTAGCACTAACGAGCGTCAACTGATAGATCAATTTTGCGATGGCCTCTGGTTAGAAGAGGGGCTGTCGCAAAATACCTTAGATAGTTACCGCCGAGATTTGGTCCAGTTTCAACGCTGGTTAGAAACACACCATCCCAACACCTCCCTGAATGAGGTGGCTCAGCATCATATCACCGCTTGGTTTTCTTATTTATTTTTAATAAAACACAGTTCTGCACGCTCTTCAGCCAGAGCCTTATCAAGCTTAAGACGTTATTTCAGACGAGCAGTGCGTGATGGTCAAATAGTTAGCGATCCTACCTTAAACGTGGACTCACCCAAGTTACCCAGAAGTCTTCCTAAGACACTCAGTGAAGCCCAGGTGGAGTCATTGCTTGAAGCCCCTGACGTCAATACGCCCTTGGGTCTGCGAGACAGAGCCATGCTTGAACTATTGTACGCCAGCGGATTACGTGTTTCTGAATTGATTAGCTTAACGTTAGCCAGAATAAGTTTTGATGCAGGAGTGGTGCGTGTTAACGGTAAAGGAGGGAAGGAGCGGCTGGTGCCTATCGGCATGGAGGCTAATCGTTGGTGTCAACAATATGTGCATGAGTCGCGCCCGCAACTGTTGCAGCAACGACCTCACGAAACCTTGTTTATTAATCACCGCCAAGAACCGATGACCCGTCAGGGTTTTTGGTATTTAATTAAGCAATACGCTAAAAAAGCAGGTATCATGACGCCTCTTTCGCCCCATACACTTCGGCATGCCTTTGCTACGCATTTGGTTAATCATGGAGCCGATTTAAGAGTGGTACAGCTGTTACTGGGGCATGCGGATATTTCGACAACACAAATATACACTCACGTGGCCCGTGAGCGGTTAAAACAACTACACCAACAGCATCATCCGCGTGGATAAATGTTTAAGGAAGAGAACACACCATGACCTTGATTATCGTTACCATTTTATTTTCCTATGTTCTGGGTTCACTCTCTTTTGCAGTCATCGTCAGTCGTGCTATGGGGCTTCCTGATCCTCGCTCCTTTGGGTCTAAAAACCCAGGTGCAACCAATATGTTGCGTGGTGGTAATAAACTAGCAGCTTTACTGGTACTGTTTGGGGATGCGTTAAAAGGATGGCTGGCAGTATGGCTTACTAACCATGTTGTTTCCCCTCACCACTTGAACGCCCTTGAGGATATCGCGGCGCTGGCTGTATTTATCGGTCACGGCTACCCCATTTTCTTTGGCTTTAAAGGGGGAAAAGGAGTGGCTACTGCCTTAGGGATCTTGTTAGCTCTCAACCCTCTTTTAGGAGCTTTGACTTTTTTATCATGGCTATTCATGATAATCTTTTCGAGAATTTCCTCTCTCTCTGCTTTGACTGCCTTAGTGGTGGCGCCAGTATTAAGCCTATGGCTCTCACCCGCTTCTGTTCAACGTTGGACAGTATTCGTGTTAGCTGTATTATTACTGGCCCATCACCATAGTAATATACGTAAATTATTAAGTGGTAAAGAGACGGTGTTCAAAAAGCCCTAACCTCTTAAGCCTGGAATCATCCCTTTCATGCCCCGCATCATTTTGCTTAACCCGCCACGAGACATCATCTTCATCATTTTTTGCATTTGCTCAAACTGATTAAGAAGTCGGTTAACTTCTTGCACGCTGACCCCAGATCCTGCTGCAATTCTCTTCTTTCTGGAGGCCTTAATGATGGCTGGAAACCGTCTTTCTTGCTGAGTCATGCTGTTAATGATTCCCTCAATACGGTTCATGGCTTTGTCATCCACAGGCCCTTGTTGCGGTATATTTTTAGTCAGTTGTGCGGGAAGTTTGTCCATCATGGCGGAGAGTCCGCCAGCTTTTTTCATTTGAATTAATTGGGCCTTAAAATCCTCCAAATCAAAGTCTAGGCCTTTTTTAATTTTATTGGCTAGTTTTTCAGCCTCAACGTGATCAACGTGACGCTGAGCATCCTCAATTAAAGACAGCACATCCCCCATACCTAGAATGCGAGAAGCGATGCGGTCTGGATGAAATACCTCAAGCCCGGTTAGCTTTTCCCCCGTTCCGATGAACTTAATAGGCTTTTGTGTCACTTCCTTCACAGATAAAGCCACTCCGCCTCGGGCATCGCCATCGAGCTTGGTAACCACAATACCGGTGAGTGGTAATGCTTCACCAAAGGCTTTAGCGGTATTAACGGCATCCTGACCTTGCATGGCATCCACCACAAATAGCGTTTCAATGGGGTTTAAGCTCTGATGCAACGCTTTTATTTCTGCCATTAATACTTCATCCACAGCGAGGCGTCCTGCCGTGTCGACAATTAAGACATCAAAAAAATGACGGCGAGCAAAGTCCAAGGCTTTTTCTGCAATGGCCACCGGGGACTCACTGGCAGCGGAGTCAAAAAAATCCACTTCAAGGCTGTGCGCAAGAATTTTAAGTTGTTCAATGGCAGCAGGACGGTAAACATCACAACTAACCAACAATACTTTTTTCTTATCTTGTTCCTTCAGCCATTTGGCCAGTTTGCCGCTTGAGGTGGTTTTTCCAGAGCCCTGTAACCCAGCCATTAAGATGACAGCTGGGGGTTGGGTTAAGAGGGACAAGCCGACACTCGACTCCCCCATTAACTTAGTGAGCTCCTCATGGACCACGGCAATTAATGCCTGCCCTGGGGTCAGGCTTGTCATGACCGATTGACCGAGAGCCTTGGTTTTCACTTCTTCGATAAAATGTTTAACTACCGGTAAAGCCACATCCGCTTCCAGGAGGGCGATACGCACTTCTCTGAGCGTATCTTGAATGTTGCTTTCCGTTAGGCGGGCTTGGCCACGCAGTGTTTTAATGACGCCAGTGAGGCGATCTGTTAGTTGATCTAGCATAATCTCAACAATCCTTGAGGCTGATAATGGTAAACTATTACTATGATGATATCCGAATATAGCTATTATTTTATCACTGCTTTCCTCTATCTCATGCTAGGTATTAGAGATTGGTCCAGTTTTAATGAAATAGGGGTAAAGCCTGAACATATTGAGCGCCGTGAGCGCTCTACGCGAATTTTTCTATTAGTGGCTTGGCTTATTCACATTCAGCTACTGCACCAGAGCGTTGTAGTCAATAATCGATTGGATTTTTCTATAGGGCCCAGCTTGTCGCTCATCGCAGCCACCACTGTTGCCATGTATTGGTTAATTAGCTTTCGCCATCAAATGGGGTTGTTACGCCCCGTTATTTTGTTTCTGGCCATTCCTGGTGTGTTAGCGCCATTAATCTTTACTGAAGAGAAGGCGGTTAACTATAGTGGATTGGCTTTTAAAGTACATGTGATGGTCTCACTCATGGCCTATAGTTTGTTTGGTATTGCCACCATACACGCTTTATTTATTCGTGTGCTAGAGAAACGTATTTTATCCAAGACCTTGACCCATATTGCTCGCTGGCCTTCTCTTGTGGCCATGGATGCAATTTTGTTTCAGATGTTATGGATAGGATTTATATTTTTAACGGGGACCTTAATTAGCGGTATCTTTTTTTCCGAGAACATTTTTGGTAAACCCCTCGTGCTTAGCCATAAGGTGGTTTTCTCCTTTCTCTCATGGTTGATCTATGCGGTGTTAATGGTGGGGCGTCTTAACTATGGCTGGCGTGGTAGGCGTGCGGCTTTATTCGTTGAATCAGGTTTTATCATGTTGGTTTTGGCCTACGTGGGAAGTAAGTTTGTACTTGAGGTACTGTTACATCGATCTTGACAGTAAAGTCCAATCTGTAACATACTAACGTCTTGTTTTTATTAGCGAATTTTAATCTTGGATGATGTCCCTATAGGGGTGCTACTTAGCGTCTTAGCTGTTCTACTGGTATTGTCTGGTTTTTTCTCAATGGCTGAAACCAGCATGATGGCTCTTAATCGCTTTCGTCTTAAGTATTGGGTTGAGCAGGGCCATCATGGCGCTAAACTCACCCAAGAGTTACTTGAGCACACAGACCGTTTATTAGGCGTTCTACTCTTAGGTAACAATTTTATTAATGCAGCTTCCGCAGCCATTGTGACTGTTTTAACAGTCCGATTGCTAGGTAGGGGTGAGGTTGCCTTAACTATCGGTACCATTCTTGTCACCTTGGCTATTTTAATTTTTTCTGAAATTACACCCAAAATTTTAGGAGCAGCTTATTCAGAGACAATCGCTCTCCATGTGAGTTATATTCTAGTACCCTTGTTGCGCTTGTGTTATCCCATTGTTTGGTTTGTTAATTTATTTGTTCAAGCTTTGTTAACTATGACAGGTTTAAAGCCTAAGCAAAACAATTTGAATGCAGGAGTGACCCTAGAAGAACTAAGAGTAATGGTATTAGAAGGTAGCCGTTTTATTCCACAAAAGCACCATCATATTTTAATGAATTTATTTAACTTAACAGACGTAATGGTTAAGGATGTGATGATACCCAGAAGTCATATTGAGGGGATAGATCTATCCTCTCCGCTAGAGTTAATTGAACAGCAATTATCTACCTCCAACCATACCTTGCAATTGATTTATGATGGTGATCCAGACGCAGTGCTAGGAGTCTTGCATGTACGTAAATTATTTAATCAAGTTCATCAGGAACCAATAAGTATTGAGGCGATTAAAGCCATTACCGACCCGCCTTATTTTGTGCCTGAGAATACGCCACTTTTTACTCAGCTAAATAATTTTCAAGAGAATCGGCGTAAAATAGCTTTGGTAGTGGATGAGTACGGAGAGTTACAGGGATTGGTGTCGGTGGAGGATATCCTTGAGGAAATTGTCGGTGAGTTTAGTAGTCAATTACCTCATCAAAACAGTTACTTCACTGAGGAAGAAAAGGGGGTTTATCTTGTTGACGGATCCTGTTCTTTACGTGATTTAAATCGTAAACTCAATACCCGTTTTCATTTAGAGGGTCCCCGAACCCTCAATGGGTTGATTTTAGAGACACTGGAGGATATTCCGGAGCCTGGCACTGCCTTGAAAATTGACGGTTATCCAGTGGAGATTATTCAAACACAAGACCGCATGGTGAAAACGGTGAGATTACAAACTAACCCTATCTTATCTGCGAAGCAGCGAAGTTTAAATGACTAGAGATAATATCTCATTGATTGATGCCTTAGCTTTTTTAGGTCTTCTTGGTTTTGTCATGGGATGGATGATTTACCGTTTTGCTCATTACTACGCAGAGCGTATTCAGCCTGATAGAAATAAAGTAGCTCTCAGTAAATGGCGAGAATTGTTTGTAGGACTTGTTTGTACCTTGATCACTTGCTTTGATTTTTATATGCTACCTAACAAAGACTGGGCATGGCTAACTTTGATTCTCACCTGGACGCTGTTGTTATTGCTCTTGATAGATCTCAAGACCTGGTTGTTACCAGATCTGCTAACCTTACCCTTATTGTGGTTAGGCTTAATGATTCATGATTTTGGTGTGGGTGGAGTATCCTTACATGATGCATTATGGGGGGCAGTAATAGGATACTCCTTGCCATGGCTGATTAAAACCGGTTATTTTCTATTGACTCAGCGTCAAGGTATGGGGCAGGGTGACTTTAAATTATTAGCAGCTTTGGGCGCTTGGCTGGGTTGGCAAGCTTTACCACTTGTCTTGTTATTGTCCTCATCTATGGGTCTTGTGGTGGGGTTGTTTCTTATGTGGTGGCGTCGTAAAAGTCTTACAATGGCATTACCTTTTGGTCCATTTTTGGCTGTGGCGGGATATCTTATTTTATTAAAGCAAAGTCACTAAGGTTGGGGGAGACTATGAAACATTATATAATCGGAATGACCGGTGGAATTGGCTCAGGCAAATCCACTGTGGCTAAAATGTTTGCTGATTTAGGTGCCTGCGTGGTAGATACAGACGCTATTTCCCATCAGCTTACCGGCCCTCACGGCGGTGCTATGGGTGAGATTGAAGCTAAGTTTGGCGAAGAGTTTATTAACGACGATGGTAGTCTTAATCGCCAAGCCATGCGTGATTATGTATTTAATCACCCTCCCGCCAGAAAAAAACTTGAGGCTATTTTACATGGTCGTATACGTGAGGCAGTGAACAAGGTGATTGAACAGGCTACTGAGCCTTATATCCTATTGGTAGTCCCTTTGTTAATTGAAGTAGGTACCTATCGGCCAATTATTTCCCGTGTGTTGGTGGTAGACTGTGAGGAGTCAGCTCAAATTGAGCGAGCCAGTTTACGTCCTGATATGAATCCTGATGCGGTGAGGGCAATTATGGCAGCCCAAACTGATAGAAAAACCCGTCTTAGAGTGGCTGATGATGTGATTGATAACTCAGGCTCCCTGAGTTTACTAGAGCCTGTGGTGAAACAACTGGATCAGCGTTACCGTCATTTGGCACTTCATCGCTCACAGGAAGAAATATAACATCAGCTTACCAATCAATTTAGGGTAACAGAAACTTAGGCCTGTGATAAAAAAGAGATGCATGTGATTACTTACGATTATCCCCTTAACGCTCAAATTCGTATGCTATTAAAGCTGACGCACCTCTTTGATCGTCTTTACAGTTACGTGGGACAGGATAATCCTAATGCTCACCATGCAGCCTTAATGACCTTGTTTGAGGTGTTGGATATTACCGTCCGTGATGACATTAAGTCTGATTTAATAATGGCTCTGGAAAGACAAAGGCAGGCTCTCATTGTCTTACGAGATAACCCTAAAGTAGATCAAGAGCCTCTTGAAAAAACCTTGGCTGAGTTAGAGTTAGCGGTTAATAACTGCCAGCAAACTAAAGGAAAGTTTGGCGAGTATTTACGTAATCACGAATGGTTAATGTCAGTGAAACAACGATCCACTATTCCAGGTGGATTGTGCGATTTTGACGCTCCCCCCTACCACTATTGGCTCATGCAACACGCTCAGACAAGACGGCAAGAATTACTTAATTGGATTGGCCCTATGGAAAGTACTTGGCAAGCCATGCAAGTACAATTATCCTTACTTAAGGATAGTGGAAAGTCGCAATCTTTAACTGCTGTAAAAGGGGCTTTTCAGCAAGCCAGAGTGGGGGCCGAGGCCAAATTACTGCGCGTTCAGCTAGATGAGGCGTTGGCGTGTACCCCCGAAATTAGTGCCAATAAGTATATGCTGAATATCCGCTTTCTACAGTTGGGAGTGAGTACCAGAGGAAACGTTTACAATGATGACGTTCCTTTTAACCTAATTACCTGTAGCTTTTAGGTTGTTTCCCGGGCGCCTTGCAAGTGTTGCCAGTCAGAGCGAGTGGTGCTCACGCCTATCCCTACCCCATCCACTTCACTAAATACAGCGGTTTTCTTAATGGATGCAGCCACGTGGGCCACCCGTTGATCATTAAAACAAAAGTCCACCAGATCATGAAGTAAATGTTCGATAAGTTCCACGTGCTCTTTTTTTGACCAGCCTTGAATAAAATCCCGAATAGGTTCGTAGTCTACCGTATCCGATAATTGTTTGATTTTCCTCATGGCTTGAAAAGGAATGGTGAGGGTGACGTTCACCAATATATCCTGGGGCCCTGTTTTTTCAAAGGCATGCACGCCTAAGTGAACCGTGGCATGCAAATCCTCGATGGTACAAGTGTAATGACTCATATTTAAAGGTTAGTGGAAAGAGAGGTTTTAAGTTTGGCTAATGCTCGTTGCTCAATTTGACGAATGCGCTCAGCGGACACCCCAAACTCATTGGCTAAATCATGGAGGGTAGCGCCGTGATGATCTTCATCCTGAAGCCAGCGTGCTGAAATAATTCTTCGACTGCGCTCGTCGAGTTGAGACAGCGCTGCGCCTAACCCATCACTGGATAATCTTTCTTGTTCCCTTTGGCTCATTTGTTCCACAGGTTCCAGCGAGTCGTCGGTGAGATAAGCGATGGGAGCATACTGTTGTTCTTCGGAGTCCTCTTGCGGTTCAAGAGAAATGTCTTGACCGCTCAAGCGCATTTCCATTTCGCTGACATCCTCAGGGCGAACCCCAAGTTGACGCGCTACCTCTGCCGTTTCCTTTGCAGACAGAGAACCAAAACCTGGTTTAAGGCTTCTCAGGCCAAAAAAGAGTTTGCGTTGCGCCTTAGTCGTAGCAATTTTAACCAGGCGCCAGTTTTTTAAAACATACTCATGAATTTCGGCTTTAATCCAATGCATAGCGAAGGAAACTAACCTGACTCCGCGTTCTGGGTCAAAGCGCCTAACGGCCTTCATTAAACCAATATTGCCTTCTTGGATTAAGTCAGCTTGAGGTAAGCCATAACCGTTGTATTGGCGGGCAATGGATACTACTAAGCGAAGATGAGAGAGGATCAGCTGTTGGGCGGCATTTAAGTCATTGTGATCGCGTAAACGACGGCCCAGTGAGGTTTCCTCTTCACTGGATAAGAGAGGAAAACGAGATACAGTCTGTATATATTGCTCAAGACTCCCAGCCAGGTTAAGGGCAGGGATGGGCAACACTAAAGTTTCACTCATTAATAAAACCCTCCACAAAAAATCTATTAAAGATATTTTAGCACTCCTGTTGTAAGAGTGCTAATTTCGTGAAGGGTTCCTCAGTCTCAAGACAATTAACGGGATGGGATTAAAGCAATTAACTCTTTTGGTTCTTGCCTTAAGGTATAGTCAGCGTCAATGAAGTGATAGAGAACTTTCCCTGATTGATCAATAAGATAGGTGGCCGGCATTGGTAAGGTGAAGGTATTGTCACCATTGAATGCAGGGATATCAATACCGAACTGTTGATAGATGGGTTTAAGTTCTTCTGCAAGAGTAAACACTAACCCTAGTTGGCGACTTACCGTGTTACCTACATCACTTAAAATATCAATGTTGATGTCCGCTTTTTGAGCGGTGTCTTGTGCATGTTCTGGGGTTTCAGGAGACATTCCCACCAATTGTGCTCCTCGTGCTGTGATCTCAGGCAATATGTCATGGAATGCCTTCATTTCGAGGTTACAGTAAGGGCACCAACCACCACGATAAATATTTAGGATGACAGGGCCGGTGGCTAGGTAATCAGCGAAGCGACGCGCTTCACCATGCTGATTTTTAAGACTAAAGTCAGGGAAGATGTCCCCTGTTTTAAGAGCGTTTTTAACCAAATCTGCTTTGTTTAAAGCTTCGGTGGCCGCGATCATTTTCTGCCACACTTCGGCAGGAACTTTCTCTTTCACGTTGTTTTTATATTCATTAAGTGCGTTGTTGAGAAGACTCATGATTACTCCTTTTTTGAATGTTGATTCAACTATACGCCTATCTTGTTTTTTATTCAACTCTTTGATTTGAAGATAAAAAACATTAAACTAGTGATGAGAGAAAATAATTTGGATGCAATATGGGCAGACACGCACAATTTAAACGTCAAGAGGTCATCGATAAAGCTGCTAAAACTTTTTGGGATCTGGGTTTTTACGCGACACGCATGACAGATCTTATTGCTTCCACAAAATTGCAACCAGGAAGTTTGTATGCAGCTTTTGATTCAAAGGATGCCTTATTTCTAGAGTGCATAGACAGTTATGGTCAACAGTTACTCTCTAACACTGAGCTGTTGCTCGCTCAACGCTCACCCAAGCAAGCCATTATTAATTATTTTGATTACTTGGTTGAGGAGGCGAGCACCAACAGCTCTCCCCATGGCTGCTTACTGGTGAACTCTCTGTTAGAGCTCTCAAGACTTGATCAACAGGTCAAGGGATTGGTGGAGAAATATCTGTTACAGATGGAGCAGCTGTTTGAGTCAGCCATCAATGAAGCGATAAGCCTGGGTGAAATCTCAACCAAAGGGTCCCCTAAGGAACTGGCCACTACTTTAATGGTCTGTATTTGGGGGATGCGTGTGTTATGTGAAACCAGCCAAGGGCGCGATAAAGTATCTGGCGTCGCGCATCAAATGTTGAAATTACTAGATCTCTAGCTTGTTCAATAAAGGAAACTTATGTCATCAAAATTAACCTTATGGTTAAGCGGTTTACTTATGCTCACCGGTTGCCAACAAGTTGTACGCCCACCTATGTCTACAGTGAAGCAAGTAGATTTAAAGCGTTTTATGGGCAGTTGGTATGTGATTGCTAGTATTCCCACCTTTTTAGAGAAAGATATTAGCAATGCCATTGAGACCTATCATTTAAATAGTGACGGGACGGTACAAACCGTTTTTACTTATCATGTGGACGGAGTCAACGGACCGCTAAAAAAAATGACTGGAAAAGCATTTATACAAGATACCAGTCACGCTAAATGGGCGATGCAATTCATTTGGCCTATTAAAGCGGATTATAGAATTGTCTATCTTGCTGAGGACTATTCTGTGGTTATCGTGGGTCGTGAAAAACGTGATTATGTATGGGTGATGGCACGCACCCCCTCTATTTCTCAAAGTGATTATGCAACCATGCAAGGCTATATAAAAAGTTGGGGTTACGACATAGAAAAACTCAAGATGGTCCCTCAAGTTTGGACTAAATAATGAAAATCGCCATTGTAGGGAGCGGTATAGCAGGGTTAATGGCCTGTCATCTTTTACACAAAGAGCATGACATTATACTGTTTGAGAAAGAGGATTATATTGGTGGTCATGTCCATACCCACCCTGTGAGTTGGGGAGACTTGCCTCAACAACAATGCTTTGTAGACACGGGTTTTATAGTTCATAACGATAAAAATTATCCCCATTTTGTGGACTTGTTAAAGGAGCTCAACGTTGCTACAGAAAACAGTGTCATGAGTTTCTCTGTGATGAGTGCGCAACATAAATTGGAATATGCGGGAACCAATATAAATACCCTATTTAGTCAACGAAAGAATATATTCAATCCTCGGTTCTGGAGTATGTTAGGTGAAATTCTGCGTTTTAATCGCCACTCGCCTCTCTGGCTTGAGCAATCGAGCCATGATTTGACGCTGGGAGAGTATCTTGAACAGTTCAAATTTAGCGATTGGTTTAAACAGTTTTATATTCTACCCATGGGCTCTGCCATCTGGTCCACGTCGATTAAGGACATGTACGCATTTCCTGCCCGTTTTTTTATTCGCTTCTTTGCCAACCATGGATTACTCACCGTCAATGATCAACCGCAATGGAAAGTCATTACAGGGGGCTCCTTTAACTACGTCAAAAAAATCACACAACCCTTTGTAAGTCATATTCGTCTCAATACTCCAGTTCAGCGTGTCACTCGGCAAGAGCAGAGTGTTCTTCTTCATACCGCCAACTATACAGAAGAGTTTGATAAGGTGGTGTTAGCCTGTCATAGTCAACAAGCCTTGTCTTTGTTGAGTGAGCCAAGCTCTGCGGAAGAGCGTATATTATCAGCCATCCCCTATCAACAAAATGAAGCAGTGCTGCATTATGATGAAAGGCTATTACCGAACAATCGGCGTGCCTGGGCATCTTGGAATTATCTACTGGGTAATGAGCGCAATCAGCCTGCTGTGCTCACTTATCACATGAATCGTTTGCAGAATTTGAATGTAGATCGGGAGTTGTGCGTCAGCTTAAATGCATCACATCTCATAGATCCCAGTAAAGTGATCAAAACTATACAGTATGAGCATCCTCTTTTTACGCTCCCTGGAGAGCTGGCGAAAAGCCAGCATCATCTGATAAATGGACATAACAATACTTATTATTGTGGCGCTTGGTGGGCCAACGGTTTTCATGAGGACGGTGTAGTGAGCGCAAAACATGCGGTGAAGACACTGTTGAGTTGTCATCATGCATAGTGCTATTTATACCGGGTGGGTCAGGCACAGGCGCTTCATGCCGGTATCTCACCATTTTAGTTACCAAATATCCATGTTCTATTTAGATTTACAAGAAATAGATCAGTTAGTGAGTCAGTATAGGATTTTCTCTAAGAATCAATTTAATTGGTTACAATGGCGTCGTCGAGACTATTTAGGGGATCCTGGAAAGTCTTTATATGATGAGGTGAAAAGAGTGATTATTGAACGCACTGGTATCACCAATGTGGGTGCCATCAGACAACTCACTCATCCCCGTTACTTTGGCTTAGGTTTTAATCCGGTCAGTTTTTACTATGCGTTTCATGAAGACAATCAAGCTCTGTGCGCTATGGTGGCTGAGGTCAGTAATACTCCTTGGTTAGAAAAGTATATTTATGTGTTACCCATTCATGATGGTGATAAAAAGACAACCAAATATACCTTACAGCACGACAAAGAGTTCCACGTTTCTCCTTTCCTGCCTATGGCAATGAACTATCTTTTTCGCCTGTCAGCGCCACACAGTACTTTGTTTGTACATATGGAAAACTGGCAACAACAAGATAAAGTCATTGATGCAACCATGGTTTTACGCCAACAACCTTTTTCTAAACAAGCTTTATTGACCACTTTACTGCGTTTCCCTCTTATGTCATGGAAAGTGGTTTTTGCCATTTATTGGCAAGCCACTAAATTATGGCTAAAAAAAGTTCCGTTTTATTCTCATCCTTAAATTGATCGAGCTGAATAATCATGTCAAGCACTGAACACATTTCCTCAATGTTTCCAAATATGTCAAACCATAAGAAGATGTCATGGCTTGATCGATTCGCTAAGAAAACAGTTTTTAAATTACTTTCCTCTTTACATTCTGGGCGTCTCACAATTATCGATGAAGCTCAACAGCGTTGGAGTTTTGGTGATGCCAACGAGGCACATGAGTTTATTGTTCAAGTACATGATGCACGATTTTGGCAGGCCTTATTCAGGGGCGGTAGTGTGGGAGCTGGGGAAGCTTATATGGAGGGTTATTGGGATTGCATTGATCTCACTGGCTTACTGCGCTTAATCCTTAACAATCGAAGTCTTTTAGATCAGATGGAAAGAGGTTGGGCAAGAATCAGTTATCCCTTGCGGTCTATACAGCATTACTTAAGACGCAATAGTAAGTCAGGGAGTCAAAAAAATATTTCTGCTCATTATGATTTAGGGAATGAGTTTTATTCACTATGGCTGGATCCATCAATGTTCTACTCGAGTGCCTACTTTGAAAAACAAGATAGTACTCTAGAGGAGGCTTCTTGGTACAAGTGTCGACTCATTGCTGAGGCGCTTGAATTAAATGAATTAGATCATGTTTTAGAAATCGGTAGCGGATGGGGTGGTTTTGCCTGCTATGCAGCCAAACAGTATGGTTGTCGAGTCACCACTGTGACCATATCCGAAGAACAGTATCAGTATGTATTAAATCGTATTCAAACATGGCAGCTTACCCATCTCGTGGACGTACAGCTTAAAGATTATCGAGATGTGGAAGGGGTTTATACCAAACTTGTTTCTATTGAAATGATTGAGGCCGTGGGGGCGGAGTTTTTACCTACCTACTTTGAGCATTGCTCAAAGCTACTGGCGCCACAGGGTATTATGCTCATTCAAGCAATCACTATCAATGACCGGCGTTATCAGCAAGCTCTTCGAGAAGTTGACTTTATTCAAAAATATATCTTTCCAGGTGGCTTTTTGCCCAGTATCAGTGAAATGTTAAAAGTCATGGTTCACTGTACCGATTTTCAATTAAGTGATTTACACGCCTTTAGTGGCCACTATGCAAAAACGCTCAATATCTGGGCTGATAAGTTTTTAAACTGTACAGACAAGGTGCTTAACATGGGGTTTAATCACCAATTTATTAGGAAGTGGCAGTTTTATTTAAACTACTGTGAGGCAGGTTTTGCTGAGCGCGATATTGATGTGGTACATATGAAATTAGTTAAACCTCAATGGCGTAAGTTGGTCAGCGCCGCCCTGTAACGGGGTTACGTGCTGTGCTGAAATAACTGATCAGTAATGTTAGAACAATGGAAAGGACGATTAACACTAAGCTGTAGACGACAAAGATTTTGCTATTAAACGCCGTGCTATGGTGTGTTAGATGGGTGAAAAAGATATTTTCGAAGCCGTGATGCAAGCCATTTAATATAGCCCAACTCATTAACACACCTAAAAAAATAATAAGCGTCGTTTCAATTAATATTATTTCTAATAGTGGCAATAAAAGCTGACCCGGTGTTGCACCAAAACATAGAGCGATGTACCGTTCATCCTGGCTATTTAAATGATAATGACGAATAGCGCTAATTAATAATACACTTAAGAGCAGTCCCATAACCACCATAAAAACAGTAGCTAGGTGATTAATGAAGTCACGTAGGCGAATTGTCCTTTCAATCCATGGTAGGTCGATATTTACTGTGTGTATGAAGCCTAGGGCTTGCCAGCTTTTTAATGTGATCTGTAAGTCCTGACTAGAGCGGGTTGCTAAGGTAACGATCACTGCATCAGGAATCGGATTGTTATGAATATGTGTCAGTATGTCTCTGAGGTTGGGATCTTGTTTAAGTTGTAATAGACCTGCCTCTTTGGCGATGAATTCAGTATGAATAACATTCTTTTCTTGACTGAGTATCTGGCGTAATTGGGTAACATCAGTTGTAGAGGCGGATGTGTTAAGAAAAATGACGGCATGAATATTATGCAACAGATCATCTGCGTAGGCGCCATAGTCGCGGCTAAGATTCATGGCGCTCAAAATAAATGCAAAACAAAGCGCCATTGAAAACATTAATAAAATCACATTAAAGCGTGTCTTTTTAAAGATGTGTTTAAGTTGGATCAGGGAGGAGGAATGTGAGAGTATCATAGTGAAATATCAACATAAAGTTGTTCAGTATCATCCGTTACGCGTGCGTCCATTAATTCAATAACTCGGTGTGTGTGGGGGGGCAGAGTCATAGTAGGTTTTACACTATCAATAATCGTTGCGCCTTGTTCTAGGCGTGTTTTTAAGAGCTGATTGATCAGTTGGCGGGCCTCTGGGCCAAGATGCTCCAAAGAGTCATCAATTAAGATTAAATCAGGTTCATGAATGAGCGCGCGGGCTAATAACAATTTACTGTATTCGCTATCTGAAAATGTGAATACCTCATCTCGATAGCGGTGTCCGAGTTCTAATTCAGCTAGTATCTGTTTCCCTTTTTTCTCGGCAACAGCCCAATTCTGACCACCAATCAGTAAGGGCTGAATAACATTCTCTAGAGCGCTAATATGGTTAATCAATGGCAACCAGCGTGCAACGGACCCCATTTTCCGTCTCATTCGTGCAAGTTCTGTTGCATTCATTCGCTTCAGAGATTGATCATGTATTCTTAAATCTCCCCGGGAGACGGGTATGAGTCCCATGATTAACATGAAAACAGTGGTTTTACCAGCACCGGCTTTTCCTATGACAGTGATATGTTCACCCGTATTGATTTCACAGTTTAAGTCCTTGAGTACTTCATAACCTGAAGGGTAGGTATAGTTGACTTGTTCAAATCGTATCATTCTATTAAAGCGTCCACAAAGGAGTTGGCTGAGAAAGGCTGTAAATCCTCTAACTGTTCTCCAACACCCACAAATAAAATCGGTTTAGGACATTCTCCAGCAATGGCCGCTACCACTCCACCGCGTGCTGTTCCATCTAACTTGGTAATAATAAGTCCAGTTAAGCCTAGGGCTTCGTCAAAGGCTTTCACTTGAGTGAGGGCATTTTGTCCGGTATTAGCGTCTAATACTAAAATCACTTCATGGGGTGCACCAGGATCCGCTTTTTGGATAACACGTTTAACTTTTTTAATTTCTTCCATTAAATGAAGCTGAGTAGGAAGACGCCCTGCTGTGTCGGCCAACACCACCTCTATTTGCCTGGCTTTTGCCGCTTGTATCGCATCAAAGATCACCGCAGCCGAGTCTCCTTTTTCTTGGGTAATCACCTCCACTTGGTTGCGCGCTCCCCAGGCTACCAGCTGGGCAACGGCTGCGGCTCTAAACGTATCGCCTGCGGCCAGTAAGACGCTGTAGTGATGGTTCTTAAAATGTTGGGCAAGTTTGCCGATAGAGGTAGTTTTACCTGCCCCATTGACTCCTGCAAAAACCAGAACAAATGGTTTGGCACGCTCTGGATTTAAGTTTTTTTCCAGCGGAGCTAATAAATCAATTAGCATTTTGCGTAAAATAGGTTTGAGATCTTGAGCTTGGGTTACTTGGCTTTTTTTGGCTTCTGTCTTGAGGTGATTGATTAATCGTTGCGTGGTTTTAACACCCACATCAGCTAAAATAAGGGCTTCTTCTAACTCGTCGAACCAAGCCTCGTTTAATCCACCGGTAAATAATCCGCTGATTTTGCCTTGCAGGTTGTCGCGGGTTTTTTTAAGGCCATGTTTAAGGCGCTGTAGCCAGCCTTCCGGCTCCATTGTTGGGGGGGTAGTTGCCTTGGGTGATTTCTTAAAAAAACTAAACATTGGATAATGATAACTCTATCTATACTCAAAAGGAGATTTTACCTGATCTATGGCGAAGGAAAACAAAGGGAAAGTTAAAATTATTGGTGGTCACTGGCGTGGTCGATGGCTCGAGTTTGCCGGAGTGGCAGATTTAAGGCCGACACCCAATCGTGTTCGTGAAACCCTTTTTAATTGGTTGGGCCAAACATTAGTAGGTTATAAATGCCTAGATCTTTTTGCTGGAAGTGGTGCGCTAGGTTTTGAGGCGCTCTCGCGAGGTGCGTCACAGGTGGTATTTGTGGAGAATTTTCGTCCGTCAGTGAATTATCTTAAAGACAATGCTACTAAATTAGGTGCACATAATGCCACCATTGTTAGTGCCGACAGCTGGCAATGGTTGAGTTCTATTGTAGAAGTATACGATATCATTTTTTTAGACCCACCCTTTACCAAGACAGATTATGCTAGTCTTCTAGAGCTTGTAGTCACAAAATTGGCTCCTGGGGGGCTGGTCTACTGTGAATCACCGAGGGGGCTTGGAGTGAGCGAGAAATGGCTAGTTGTTAAACAAGATCAAGCGGGTCAAGTACAATATCAACTATTACGAGCAATATAGGACTTTTATGAAAACCAAGGCCGTTTATGCAGGAACCTTCGATCCCTTAACCCTGGGTCATGAGGATTTAATTCGTCGTGGCGCTAATTTGTTTGGTGAAGTGATTGTAGCCATTGCTGATAGTCGCAATAAGCGACCTTTGTTCTCCTTAGAAGAACGCGTTGAGTTAGCCCGTCAGTGTGTAAGTCATTTTGATAATGTTCGTGTTGAGGGATTTTCTGGCTTACTGGCCGATTTTCTTAAAATAAACCACGCGAATGTAATTTTGAGAGGTTTACGGGCCGTATCTGATTTTGATTTCGAGTTTCAAATGGCCGGAATGAACCGTCGCCTACATCCTGATGTCGAAACATTATTCTTAACGCCTTCTGATCAATATATGTTTGTTTCATCAACGATTGTACGTGAAATTGCATTATTTAACGGCGATGTAAGTCAGTTTGTCAGTTCCAAAGTGATTTCCGCTCTGCACAAGAAAATTGAGTCGTTGCAAAAAGGAGGTAATTAAATGGCTTTAATGATTACCGATGAATGTATTAATTGTGATGTATGTGAGCCTGAGTGCCCTAACGATGCGATTAGTCAAGGTATTGAGATTTATGAGATTAATCCTAACAGTTGTACCGAGTGCGTGGGTCACTATGATACTCCTCAATGTCGAGAAGTATGTCCTGTGGATTGTATCCCGCTCAATCCTGAGTTTAATGAAAGCCAGGAAGAGCTGAAAGAAAAATACGATTTATTAATGAAAAAGAAAAATCAAGTCGCTTAATGAGGGAGCTTAAATTTATGGGTTTTTGGAAAAAAGGCTTATTGGCCACCTTAGCGTTATCTGTTCTTACTACTCCAGTGTGGGCCTCTGATGAACCCAATGAAGTACTTACTCCAAAAAGAATGTTTGAGTTCTTTGTTGGTGAGATTGCAGCACAACGTGGGCAATTTGATGTTGCCATCGGGGAGATGACGGATCTTGCTAAAGATACGAAAGACCCACGCATTGCTCAGCGTGCCACAGAAATGGCGTTATATGCGAAACAATATCAGGCAGCTGTACATAACCTTGATTTATGGCTAACTGAGGAGCCAAACGCTCCCGAAGCGCATCAGATTCTATCAGCTTTGTTGTTTAGTAATGTGTCGGTGGATGAGCTGACAACAGTGATTAAAGATTGGCTCAGCACTAATCCAAAGGGAGTGGATGAGATGTTTGACCGACTCACGCCACCTATAGTCCAAATGCATGATCCCAAACAAGCTTATCAATTAACAAAAAATATTACTGAAAACTATGATCAAAGCATGGCGGCTCAATATTTGTTGGCGATCACCGCCTTTCAGGCTGATCAGTCGGATGAGGCCTTGTCAGCAGTTAATAACATGTTAGATATTAAAGGTGATTCAGAAAAAGCCGCTCTATTGAAGGGTCAGATTCTAGGGCATACTCATCCTGCCGATGCGTTAGATTTCTATCAACAATTTCTTGATCAATATCCTGATTCGCAAAGTATTATACTAAGTTACGCACGCGAATTAGTGAATCAAAAACATTTCCAAAAAGCACGCGATCAGTTTACTTATTTAGTTAATAAGAATCCCCATAATGTTGATATTAAACTTGCCGTAGCCTTATTAAACTTACAGCTTAAAGATTATGGCGCGACCATGAACCAACTCAATGATCTACTAAGCCAGGGTAATTCTGATGCCAATGTTATTCATTATTATTTAGGTGAGACAGAGGAAGAGCAGAAACATTGGCAACTGGCTTTAGATCAATACGCTCAAGTGAAAGAGGGCGATCAGTATTTTAATAGTCAAATCAGATTAGCCTTGTTGACGGCTAAACAAAAAGATCTGGCCTCTGGCCTTGATATATTGCATCGATTGCGCGCCCAAGATGATCAAGAGGTTGAACAATTATTCTTTAGTGAAGAGCAAATGAGGCGTGATGCAGGGGACTTGAAGGGAGCTTACAACCTTCTTGATCATGCGTTAAAGCAACAACCAGAGAATGTAAATATGCTCTATGAACAAGCGATTTTGGCTGATCGCCTTAATCATTTTGACGTGGTTGAGGATAATCTAAAACGAGTTATTGCCCTTCGACCTAATTACGCGCAAGCCTACAATGCCCTTGGATATAGTATGACTGAGAGAGGAGTACGACTTGATGAGGCCAAACGATTAATTGAAAAAGCGCTGACGATTACACCTAATGATCCTTTTATTTTAGATAGCTTGGGTTGGGTGGACTACCGTTTAGGAAATAATACAGATGCTCTCTACGCCCTTAAGCAAGCTTATACTCTTCAAGAGGATCCTGAAATTGCTGCCCACTTAGGCGAGGTATTATGGCAGTCAGGTAACCCAGAGGAAGCCCGTAAGCTTTGGCAGAAGAGCTTGGCTGATCACCCCAATAACGATGTATTGAAAGAAACTATTCATCGCTTCATGCAGTAGGTTTTTCAGTGTTAAAAAAAATCTGTCTGTTGTGCTGTGTGGTGTTACTCGCTTCCTGTGCCACACATCACAATTTAGATATTACCGATGATCAGGTTGAAGGAAGTGGTGTCATTGATCATGTATCATTTATTGGCCGAATTGCTGTGGCCAATACTGAGCATAGTGATAGTGGCTCTATTGAATGGCAAGGTGATTTTTTAAGGCAGCAAATTGTTTTACTCTCTCCCATTGGTACCACGGTGGCTGAAATCAATCATCGCCCAGAGCAAACGCAATTGAGTTTATCGCAGGAGCAAACAGTGGTGGCTCAGAATGTGGAAGAGGTGACGCGCCGGATGCTGGGTTATCCCCTCCCCTTAGAGGGGATGCCTTGGTGGGTAATAGGACAAAGCTGGCCATCTAGTCCCGTGAACATTGTTAAAGATGCGGCGGGAAGAGTAAGTTCTTTAAGTCAGGATAATTGGCTAATTACTTACGGACAATGGCAAAAAATAAACAATCTGTGGCTCCCCAAGAGTATTAGTCTGACTCAAGAGGATATAAGAATTCGTATCCATGTGGATAAGTGGCATATTGTAAGGCACTAAAATGGTCTCTCAAACGTTGTCTGTGTTAGCGCCAGCTAAACTGAATTTGTTTTTACATGTTATCGGTCAGCGTCAGGATGGTTACCATCTATTGCAGTCTCTCATGACTTTTGTGGATTTTAATGATGAGATTAACCTGGAATTAAGGCTAGATGGCCTGATTAGGCGTGTTGGACACTATAGTATTCCTGAGGATCAAGATCTGGTCATCAAAGCAGCTCGCTTGCTCCAGAGTTATACCAAAAGTACCTGTGGCGTGGATATTTCGTACAACAAAAAAATTCCCATGGGGGCAGGGTTGGGAGGAGGCAGTTCCGATGCCGCAAGTGTTTTGATAGGATTAAATCAACTATGGAAGATAGCGGTAAGTAGACGGGAGTTGGCGGAAGTTGCACTGACTTTAGGCGCAGATGTGCCGTTTTTTATAGGTGGAGAGAGTGCTTTTGTGGAAGGGATTGGCGAAATAGTAACACCTCTATCCCTTCCGCCGCGTTGGTTTATGGTGCTTAACCCTGGTATTGGGGTCAGTACGGCAGAGGTCTTTCGTGATTCAGAATTGACAAGAGATTCACAACCAGTCAAAATGTCAAACTTTTCAGGAACATTTGGGCGCAATGATTTGCAGCCTGTAGTTGAAAAACGTATTCCTGAAGTGAAGCGCCTGTTAAACTGGCTTAAACAATGGGGGGATGCCAGAATGTCTGGCTCAGGGACCTCATGCTTTGTGGCCTTTGATCGGGAAGAAGAGGCTTATCAAGCCTGGCTGGTAAAGCCCAGCGAATGGAGTGGATTTGTAGCTCGCAGTATGAACTGTCATCCATTGCGAGAGTGGTTGTAAACAGCAGGGGAGTCGCCAAGTGGTAAGGCACCGGATTTTGATTCCGGCATTCGTAGG
>VFSW01001893.1_pt1 | contig 31693 bp, 41 predicted proteins | sample 5358111 | NCBI WGS metagenome assembly VFSW01 (sample SAMN11554181, study PRJNA540505) | mine drainage metagenome | isolation source: sediment from site ElyBrook_90M | place: USA: Ely Copper Mine, Vershire, VT | collected 2017 | reverse complement strand
TACTAACGCTATAAATGTTCTAATAAATGAGATAAATGTAATATTCTACGCGTACTTTGTGGGGGCGTTAAAAAGCAACCCGCCAGGCGCGCCAGTACTTTTACTAGCGCAAGGAGGCGGTAGTGTTTTGCAAGTGTCTGGCGGACTAATACTTTTATAAGGGATTACTTATATGGCGTCTACATCAGTACCAAACATGCCAGCGGTTGGTCCTATATCAGGGCCTGAACTGCTGTATGTCGTGCAGTCTGGCGTAGACAGCAAGGCGACAGCGGCCCAACTTGATACTTATATTAACTCCCAGTTTTCTGGTGACGCTGTAGTAGCTTCTAATGGTGTGGTTACAGTTAGTAAAACAGGGGGAAACCTTCTTGGTGCTCTGGCTACCGCCGCAACCCCCTTGTCCACGTCTTTAGGGGGCACCGGCACGACCACTCCTGGTCTGGTGGCGGGCGCTAACATATCTGTTACAGGAAGCTGGCCCAACCAAACAATTTCTGGAAGCAGCGCTATACCCAATTTGTCAGGTAGTGCGCAGAACACAACAGGTACTATATCTGGATCGTCCATAACACTAGCGGCCGCGTTGGATTTTGTGAACGGGCAGGGCATCGCCGTAGAACATGCTGGCCCCGCGTATAGTGCTTCCGCCCCATCTGGCTTAACTGTTACACCCACTGGCGGCACGGGCAGCACGACATACACATACCAGATCGCAGGTGTAGATGCTAATGGCGGCATAGGCGCCGCATTATCGGCTGTATCCACAGCTACAGGCTACGCTACGCTGGGGACGGTTCTGACGGCTACGCGCGCGATTACGTGTAACCACGTAACGTGGACTAATGGGGCGGGCAATGTAGGTTACGCGGTGTGGCGCAAGATAGGGTCTGGCAGTTACATACTTCTTGGCGTGTTCGGCGCGGTAGCTGGCGGTGCGGCGTCTTTCTATGATGTTGGTACAGCCGCCGTTTCTATACCATGGATACCTGCCACCCCCAATGCGTCCTCTTTGGCGCAGCGGTTGGTTACGACCATACTATCCGGCGCCGGTACTACGGCGCTGGCGCTAGGCGCGACGGCCACAACTTCTGGCTCCGGGCTTTACGTGCGGCACGACGACACGGCGGCGGTTAATACATATCTGTCGGGAGTTACGGCGGCGGTGTTCCCCGCCGGTACGTTTAATGTGGAGAGCGTTACGGTGCCGTCCACGGTGCTATCGTTTGTCGGACAAGGGGCGGACAGCACGGTATTTAATGGGTGGGCTACGGCAGCGGCCACGCTAATAGTTTCAAGCACGCCGTACTTTCTTATGAGAGATATTTCGGTAGAACCAGTGGCATATACAAACGCTGGCGGGTTGTCAGTCAGTAGCAACTACCCCACGATAGCCCGCTGTGTGTTCGGCGGCGCTCCTGCCGTTCTCTTATCGTCCTGCACGGGGGCTAAGTTTGTGCAGAACACTATAGACAATTACTTTTGGACTGGGCTACAGGCGACTAGCTGTATTAACTGTAAGATTTCTGGAAACCACGTATTGGTAGCCCCCTTTATAGGAGCGCAGGCTGGGTACGCTATGACTGTTACGGGCGCGGGCACCACGGGGTGCTCGGTGGTAGATAATCAAATTTTGGGTGGACAATTTTGGGGCATCGTGCTGGCGGGGTCTAACCTAAAGGCTAGTACCAACGTTTTGATAAATGGAATATTTGAGGCCATCCATGTAAGCCAGGTGGCGAACGGCATACATATTTCTGATAATTACATAATATCTTCACAGTCTATAGATTTTGGTATATCTGTATCTGATGACCAAACCAGTGGTCTTAGCCCCATGGTTTATGTGTTCATATTTAACAACACTATAATAACATCTGGCCTAGCGTCTGTAAGTATATTTGGATACGGCAATTCTACTTTGTTAGCATATATGTCTATTATAGGGAATACATTTGTGCAAGATAATAATACAGCTCCCGGCCCGCCATATAATAGTTCAGTGCTGCTTACCGGTAGTAATATATCAGGACCCTCGTTTGTAAGTAACAACACATTCCTTAACATACACACCAACTCTGCATACAATGTTGGAGAGGCTAATATAAATAGTCAGGGAGTACCTGCTGGTACCCAGGTTGGTACTATATTTGGAACGGCGGGAGCCACGGGAACGACAAACTTAAGTGGCTCCGGGTCAGCCAAGCTGACTGGCGGCACCACTGGACTATAAGGACAATTATTATGGATGACGAATGGCGCGTTAAAACAGCGCAGGCCCTCGGCCGCATAGAGCAGAAAGTTGATAGCCTGGCGGAGGTAGTGTCAAACAATACGCGCCGATTCGAGGTGGTCGAGAAAAGGTCTTGGAACCAGGAAGGCTCGCAGCAACTAGGCGCTTGGCTGTGGACAATAGTAATAGCTGTAGCTACGATAGCTGGGTCTTTGGCTCCTGTAATGGCGCAGTTTGTAAGGGAGAATTTCAGATGAAGGAACAGATATGAACGAAGCGTTTGATACATTTTTCAAGAAAGCCCCAGTGCTCATGTCGGTGCTCATGGAGCACTATGGGCTGTCGGACGAGCAGGCTGCTGGCATAGCTGGCAACCTGGGGCATGAGAGCGATGGGTTCACGGAACTGCACGAGATCGGCCAACGTCCCGGCCGCGGCGGCTATGGGTGGGGCCAGTGGACCGCTTCCCGGCGCGAGGACTTTCTGTCGTGGTGTGAGCAGAACCATCTGGACTGGCACTCAGATGGCGCTAATACCGGGTTCCTTCTGCACGAGCTGAACAGTGCGTACCGCGATACTATCATCCGCGTTAAGCAAGCCGCCACCGCGCGGGAGGCGGCTACTGCGTTCGAGCGGTTCTATGAGCGCGCTGGCGTGGTTAACATGAAATCCCGGTGGGCGTGGGCTGACCGGGCGCTAGCTGCCTATAAGGCAGCGGGGGCGGCCACCAAGCTGCTTCCTTTCTCACCCGTCCCCCCTGGGGCGGAAGACTAACCCCAACAAGGAGAACACCATGACAGCACTTTCTGGACTTACGACGGACATTGGCGCTCTATTCGGCGGCACGGCCTTCGGTGGCGGCGCAGTCGGGCAGATTGCACAGTCCGTTGCTATCGGCGGGGTCGGCTCAGCTCTCGTGGCCTCGCTGCAATCTCCGGCGGTTATCTCCAAACTTGATCCACTCGGCCTCCTTGGCCTTGTGCATCCGGTTACTGGGGTAGCGGCGGCGTCTACTCCTGTTACAGCCACGCAAGCCACCGCGCTGGTGGGGCTTAACCCTACAGCTAAGACACTCACTATTTCTTGGTATAATGCCAACCCATCTCTGGCCCCGCTGTATCTAGCGCAAGGCTGGACGATCATTCCTGGCTAATGCCATTTAATTCAGAAGACAAAGAAGTCGAGGGCGGTCTGGCGACTGCTCAGATCGTCCTCGAAGTGGCGGGTATGTTCTTCCCACCCATAGCCGTCGTAGCTAGTGACATGAAGACCATAGAGGATTTGTACAAGTTTCTATCGGACCATGTATCATCCACGCCAGGCCTAGCTAGACTGCCTGGCCCCCCACTTAACGTACATAACCCATTGAAATGGTGAGGAGTATAACATGACAGTTGCAAACATTGAAACACTTATCAGCTACGCCAACACGTATGGGCCTGTTATCCTTACGTTTGTTACGACGGTAATTTCGGCGGCATCAGTCGCCGCAGCGCACTTGCCCAAGGGCGGCACTAGCGGCTGGTGGTACGCTACCCGCAAGGTCATTGACTTGCTTGCCCAAAATTATGGGAACGCGGCCAATGCGTAAGGTGTTAACAGTCGTAGCAGGACTACTATTTGCCACGTCTGCGGCGTTAATGGTGGCGGCAGGCCCGGCCCCTCTAGTTGTAGGTAATAACCCAGGCGGCCTGGTGGTACAGTTTCTTGGGCAGGAGCAGGCGCTAGAGGCTCAAGGCCGCGGCGTAGTTGTTACCGGGCGGTGTGCGTCGGCGTGCACGGTAGTACTACACAACCCCAAGGTGTGTGTAGCGGCGGGGGGCTCGTTCATGTTTCATAAGGCATTTTTGGCACGGCCTACGCCGCAGGGTCTCTTACGCGGGCCAGACGACGAGCAGACAACTGCTGTGCTTTGGTCCATGTACCCACCTGGCGTGCGGGCGTGGATAAACGCGCACGGAGGACTAACCGACCAGCCACTTAACATGAACGCCCAGCAAGCATGGTCCGCGGGTGTCAGGAGGTGCAGATGATACAATATCTTATAGCAGGAGCGATTGTTGTTTTGATCGCCAACCGCGTTGGGCACTGGCTTGATAGTCTGCCTGAAAACAAACCGTGTGATGGTATAGACCCAGGGTACTATGAATGGGACATGACGCTGTGGGGCATTTTCATCGCCACGCTCGCCTATCTTATCATAGACCACCTGGCAGGTTAATGTTTGAAACCGGGAGCGTCGCTTGACAAACGACGTTCTACGGTGCAATAATGTAGATTATTTCGCGTGGTTCTCGTTATGAACCAACTCGACTGGCCCCCGTAAGTGGCCTCGGTGACACCGTAAAGTCAAGGAGAGAGTAATGTATTTTGGTGATGACGACGACCTGCCGGTTGGTGGGGAACCTACTGACGATCCTAACCTAGACGATGATGATGACGACACCCCGGAGCCCGTAGAACCGGACCCATACTTACCTGCCCAGGATGACGAGCCTGCGGCACCTCCCCGCAAGATGACGGCCAACGAAGTTATTCGTTCGACTAAGGCAAAACTCCGCCAAGCGGAGATGGACCTAGCCGCCGAGAGAGCTGTACGCGCGCGTGAAGCTGCCCCGGCGAGACCCGATCCAGCCATCGCGGCCGCGGCCGAGAGGCAGCGCCTTGAGGAGATGCCCGATGTTGACCGGGTGCAGTACATGGCTAGGCGCCTAGAGCAGCAAACAGCTATTCAGTTACAGCAGATGCGGTTGGAGATGCAGGTCGAGGCGGACAAGAGGTCGTTCAAGGAAGCCATCGCCGCCGATCCTGATTATGGCAAGTATGAGGATGCCATCGAGGCAGAGTTCCAAGCCTGTATGCAGCGCGGGCAACCTAGAACTAGAGATGAATTACTATCTATTGCAATAGGTAATGAAGTTAAGGCGAATAAAGCGGCGGCTAGGTCTAAGGCCCGGCGAACAGCCGCTAAGAATATTGAAAGACAAACGGTTCGGCCTTCTTCTGTTAGAAGCGGAGTTGGCGGAGATCACAGGGGAACTGATAAGACCCCCGAAGAAATATTGGCTAGCCGTTTAGAAAGCGGCGCATACTGGCAATGACGTTGGTTACGTCGGGCCAGCATAGATAGGAGAATATTACTATGGCTAACCCGACTACCACTTTTGCCCCTTCACTTTCGTCAGATGTAACGCGGTATCTTGCAGATGATCTGCTGCCGCTTACTCTGACCGAGCTTGTAATGTTCGACTTCTCGGAGAAACTTGTTCTCCCGAAGGGCCACGGCACGACGTACACAATGTCTCGGTACGCACGTATTCCGCTGGCGTTCGCATCCACCGCGGAAGGCGTCCCCCCGATTGCTACTCCGTTGGTAGTGTCTCAGGCTACCGTTCAGCTATCTCAGTGGACGGCTCTTGTCACGATCACGGACGTTACGCAGCTTACAATTAAGCATGACACGTTCAAGATCGCCAAAGAACGCCTTACGATGGCGGCCGCGGAACTTATGGAACGCAACTGCATCAACGCGGTAATGGCCTTCCCGAACATTAATTACGTCAACCAGAAGGGCTCTCGCGCCTCTCTGTTGCAGACCGACGTGCTGAACCCGCAGGAAATTCAGCGTGCGTTCGCCTTCCTTGAGACCCTCGGCGTGCCGATGTTTAAAGGACCGAAGGCCACGGATGCGGGTGCAATCGTCAGAAAGAAGGCGGGCGAAGGCCAGCCCAACGCCCTGCGCGAGCCCCGCTCCGCCCCGCACTATGTCGTCGTCATGCACCCGATGGTGCAAGCCGACTTCCGCAACAACCCGCAGGTGCAGTTCCTGTCCAGCTATTCGAGCCCTAACCGCCTCTATAATCACGAGATCGGTGAGTGGAACTCGATGCGCTTCTGCACGTCTAACTTCGTTCCTAGCTGGACCGGCGTGGCGGCATACACTGGCGGCACACTGAATAACGCGGCGGGCATTATCGCTTACACAACTGGCGGCACCCTGGCCAATGGCAACTATCAAGTTATCTTGACGGCGCAGGATGAAATCTTTCAGCAAGAAAGCATTGTCTGGATACAGACCGGCAATGTGACTGGTAACGCTTCTGGTTCCAACCAGGGGTCTATCCAGGTTCAGCTCCCGGCTACGTATCCTGGGTACCTGTTTAACGTGTACGTGTCAGCGGCGGGCTCTACGACAGTGGCAAACCTCGGCACGTGCGCGGCTGGCCCGACGCAGGGCGCGCTACAAGGCCAGGCGACACAGCTCCCGAACGGCGCCCTGGTGACGATTACGGGTGTTGGTATTGCTAAGACGCCGCCCGCGGCCCCTGCGGCTGGTGTGACTGTCTACCCGACGTTCATCTTCGGTGTTGACAGCTTCGCAACCGTTACCCTGTCGGACATCGAGGTGAACTATCTCGACAAGGCGGAAAAGATTGATCCGGCCAACCAACTGCGGATGGCCTCGTTCAAGTTCTATAACGGAACTTTCCTTAAAAATGCCTCATTTGCGATGAGGATTGAGAGCGGTAGTCAGTTTAGCCTGACCAACGGCTAGTAGCAACACGGGGCGGGCTCCAGTCCGCCCCCCTAACAGGAGAACAGACTATGGCCTTCACAACGGGCACCCTAGGCACCGCGACCACTACGAGCCTTACCAAGGCCATCGTGTGGGGCCTTATCGGTGAGGCGAGTGGGCTTACCGCCGCCAACTACAATGCGAACTACGTGCCGTGCCTTGCCGATCTTAACGCCTCTTTCCGGTATAACGATAGCTATGACAGCTCACAGGAAGAGTATATCGGCGCGTCGGGCTCGGAGGTTAACTACCAGTGGGCAGCCATCCACCGCGGCATCCTGTATTATCCAGGCGGGCGTGGCATGTTGAAGTTATACCCCGGCGATATGATCGCCTGCGACACGAACACCGGCTGGCCGGTGTTGATTAACTCGGCCACACGCGCGTCGAACAAGTGGCACGTTGTTCCCAACGTGTAATATAGAGAGGAGCAAAGTATGGCATATAAGAGACCGTCAGGCCGCAAGGCCCCAGAGATGGGCCTCCTAACAGAGGAGCGCAAAGAGGAACTTAGGCTCGAGGCAGAGGCGAAAGTCATTGCCGAGCGCACGCTGGCGGCAGAGCGTGAGTACGCAGCTATATCCTTAGATGAGGAGAGGGCTAAATTCGATCCGGCGATGGTTATGGAGGAGGTTACTATAGACCTTCCCGCTAATTCCAACCGCTTGCTTATTGACTTCCACTCTCTACACCACGGGCAGATCGTATCTGTAACTGCGGCGCAGGCAGTCAGCTTGCGTGATCAAATGTCCCGCATGTGGGAGCAGGAGAAGCAAGCGGGCAACCCCAACTTGAAGGACTACAAGCCCATCAAGAATTATAACCTGAACGCGAAGACGGGCGAGGCACACGGCGCCCCAGCACTTATGCGTGTGTAATCGTAGGAGGAGCAAAACTATGGCAGCATTTACAGACAAGGATGGCAACGAACTCGCTATCCAAATTAGTGTATCTCAGTCCTTCTTCGAGGGGTCTGGTGTAAGTTATGCGACAACCGTGCCCCAGTCTGCTACGCAGGCGGAGATAGATGAGATCAACGACCGCATCATGGCAGCTATTCAGCGGCAAGAGAAGTGGGCTCGCATATCTGGGCTTAACAATGACCTGGAGACGCACGCCAAGCAGAAGGCTCAGTTGGAGTTCAGCTTGCGCAGCCTGGAGAAGCGCAACGCCAATAAGCAACACGTGGGCGCTGATGTGCGGGCGGCCCAGGAGCAGGGAGAGGAGAGCCTGCTTCGGGTAAAGATACTTATGGACGCCCTGGAGCAGGAGCAGAAACGGCTGCGGGAGGGGTTGAAATGATAACACTGCTTGGCACGATTGTAGCGGCTATTGGGTTAGCTGAGATCGTCGCACTCGTTGTGTTCTGGGCTGTACTTATGTCCGTAGCTAGGGGAAAATAATGCCCTTCTACACAGCGCAACAGATCGTAACCCGAGCGTGCGCTATAGCTAAGGTCACTCCGGCGATGGGAGCCATCGCCGGGCAGTACCTTAACAATGTATTAGAAGAGTTGTGTATGACGTATGATCTGGAGATCAATACGGCTACGACAACTGTGCAACTCACAGGACTGGGCATCAATAATGGTGTCGGCCCATACCTTCTACCAACTAATTATCTTAGGGCCAAATCCAAGGACCTAGTGTATTACATTGACGGTATCCCTTTTAAACTTATACAGATTACTCTGGCTGAATTAGACGCTCTTATTAACACTACAGGCATTGCTAATTACCCCTCGTATTATGCCACGGACGTGTCGCCGCTTACTACGCAGGCTGCCCCCCTGCTTTATGTTTACCCTCCCCCAGAGATGAACATACCGTTGCAGATACGGTACTTCTTACTTCAGGCGGATATAGCAACCCCCGAAGTGTCGAACGTCATACCCTGGTTCCCCTACCAGCAGTATCTAATTAAGCGAGTCGCCGGGGAGCTTATGGGTGAGGCGGGCGACCCCCGTGCGGACGCCTATCTCGGTGACGGTCCATCTGGGTGTGTTGGTATGCTGCGCAGGTATCTAAACCTGCAAGGCGACACGGAAGACACTATCCAACAAGTTCAGCTTGACGCCCGGTATTGGGGCGGCGCTGACAGCTTCGCGCCCTCCAAGGTCTCGGGCGGCGTGTGATGGAGCAGACGCTCCGCCTAGCCCCAAACGGTTGCGTAGATGCAGTCTTCGGGCGGGTGGAGAACGACGAGTGCCCCGACTATGCGGCGCTGTCCAACTGGGTCCCTGCCCCGGATACTCCTAAGCAGTGGGTGCCCCGCCCCGCGGCCCTCCTGTTAGGTAACGCCTCCTCAGCCATAACGTGCGAGACAGCGGTGGGCAACTTCATCTGCGGTATGATGAACGACCCGGCCGGGTCCGGCAATGACGTGCCGTTTGTCTTCAACCTTTTGAACAACACGTTCTTATCAGTAACCGGGGTAAACACGGCTACTAACTGTCCCACGTCCCCGTCCACGGGCGACTGGCAGCCGCCCCACGCGGAACCCATTGGGAACTACATCTTAATTTCTCACTCGGGGTTCAGCGGTACGGGGTCCAACTTCTACGGGGCCATAGGGTTGTCTTTGTCACAGTTGCCTAAGACCGTGATTATCAATTCTGGTGCGTCTTGGGCTACGCCCGCAGATTGGAACAACTCGAACAATAAGATACAGGTTATCGGGTCGGGGGCTAATGGCGGCTCTGGAGGCAACGGCACGAGTGGGACCCATGGCGGCGCTGGTGGCAATGGTGGCGGGTATGCCTCTCTTACGAACGTAACGCTCGCAGGTTCTAATACTATTCAGATAGGCGCGGCAGGTACTCCTACGTGGTTTAACTCTTCTAGCAACCTACAGGCGGCGGGAGGGGCTACCGGGAGCAACGTCCCAAACGCTGGCTTCGGCAGCACGCCTGTAACGTATGCCGGGGGCGCGGGCGCGGGGGCCGGGGCCGCGGGCGATGTAGGCTCAGGTGGAGGTGGCGCAGGTGGACCCTCTGGGTCCGGCGTAGCAGGTGCATCTTATAACGGCGGCGCTGGCGCTGCTGGCGCAGGCGGCGCAGGCGGCTTAGGCCTCGCGGGGTCGGGCGGTAGCGGCGGCGCTGGGTCTCCTGGTACTGAGATCATACCACCCTCTACTGGTTCAGGCGGCGGCGGCGGCGGAGGCTTCGGCGGTCATGGGAGCGGTAGTAACGGGGAAGGCGGCGGCGCGGGTGGTACTTATGGTGCTGGCGGCGGCGGCGGCGGCAACGGGTATAACTCCCACGGCGCTGGTGGCGCTGGCGGCAGCGGCGTCATAATCATAACGTACACTCCTCCTACTATCCCAGCCGCGTGGACGGTGCAAAACACACTTACGAATACACTACCTTCTCCCCCCGTGTGGATCACACAGTTTAACTCGCGCGCTTACTTCCTATGCAACCCAGGCGGGGCCACGCCCCCCTCGGTCCTCTGTTCAGACGTGCTAGGCACAGCTAGCGGACCGCTATCGCGGAGCGCCGCGGTCGCTGGCGTCATCCTAACCTTTGGTGACACGGAGCCCCTAGTAGGCGCAGGCACGCTGTCCCTTACGAACATAACTACGGGCGGTGCCACGCAGGCCCTGTTTATTTTCAAGGCAGCTTCGCAAGGAGCGCCTAACATCTATCAACTAACGGGTGACGTGGGGGCTACCGGAGGTCTTTCGCTGCAAGCGTTGAACGCAAGCGTTAGTACAGTTGCGCCCAACACCATAATGTCTACCCCTCTCGGCCTGTTCTTCGTAGCGCCGGACGGGCTGCGTTACATTGACACACAGGGGCACGTGCAGCAACCCATAGGGTACGCGGGCACGGGCAAGGTTACGCCGTTCCTTAACGCGGCCCCCCTGTCCCGTATATCCGGCGCGTGCAACGCTAGCACGCTGCGGTTCTCCATGTTTAACAGCGTAAGTGGCAATATAGAAGACTGGTGTTACGACATACCGCGGCAGGCTTGGTACGGCCCACACACGTTCCCCACGGGTCTTATCGCCGCCGTAGGGAACGGGTTCATCGTGACTCCGTATGTAACCTCGGGGGTGTTCGGCCTTTACTCGTCTACTATTACCCCTTCAGCTAGAAGCACGTACACAGAGCTGGGAAGCCCCATGACGTGTACTGCTACGTCCTCGCTTATGCCGGACCGCAAGGATATGAACGAACTTAGTACGGTGCGCTCGTTGCTGTACGCCGGGGTGCCCGCGGGCGGTACTACGTACAACATATCTATACAAGATGTGAACGCCAACGTGCTCGGCGCCACAGCCCTGGCTACCAGCGCTACGGCGTCCTTCATATCACCCTACGACGTAACGTGGACAGCACCCATCGTGTTTGATCGGGCGTCGGTAAACATCAGTGTGACCGCGGCAGCGGGGGTCAGGCTCGGCTCCGTCGCCCTGCCCGTCATGCAGTCCAGACTTACATCCCGCAGGCCGGGAAACTAGGAGAACACTATGGCCATAACTGACCCGTATGGTAACGCAACATCTTTCTCTGGTATACCGTGGACAGTGCCAAACCCTACCTACAACGCTAACCCTTACGGCGCGGCGGGGCTTATAGGCAGTTCTGTATCTGGCTTCGCTCCTAATAATTCTGGCGGCTCTCCCACCGAGACTAACCCGCAGGCGGCGGGATACGCCAACCAGGTAGAGGGCATCGCCGGACAGCTCGCTAATTCTGGGCAGGGAGCTATAAGTAGTGCGCAGGGCACCCAGCAGCAGGTAGGGGGGCTTTCTTCTCAGTTAGCGGGGCTGGGGGCGGGCCTTACCACGGCGTTTAGCGGTAACTTAGGGTACGCCAATCAGGCACTTCAGACTGGCTTCGATCCCATGCAGACCGCATACAACTACTACCTTAATCAAAATCAGAACCAGACAGCGGCAGGCTTGGCGCAGTCCGGCCTGGCGGGCACACCCTACGGGGCGGAAGTACAGAACGCGGGCACGGGGGCCTTCCAGAACGCGTGGCAGACATCGCAAGTAGGACGTGAAAACACTGCGGCTAACACAGCCACGACGCTACAGAACCAGTATGAGACGGGTGTGCTAGGTGGGGGCAGTCTTATTAACCAGGCGGGCCAGCTTGACCTGGGCGCACTAAGCGGGGTACTGTCGGCTTACGGGCTGCAAGGCACCAACTTGGCTTCGGCGGGGCAGATGATAATGGGGCTGCTTGGCAGTCTAAATCAGAGCGTTAGCACCACCATGGGACAGCCTTTAAGCACGGCTGGCGGCGGCTCTCCCACAGGCACGGGCTAGGAGATAAGTAATGAGTGATACATCGGGACAAGACGGCAGCGGTCAGAAGGGTGGTGTTATGACACAAGCCCAGCAGACGGTGCAGGTGCCGTTACAAAAGCTTATTCAGCTAGTGGCGCAGATGCACGGCGGACAACAACCTGGGCAGTCACAGATGCCCATGCCGGGCATGGTAGGCGGCCAGCAGCAGTCAAACATACAGCCCGGCACATTCCAGTCTCCACAAGGTTCGACGGGAGCGGGCGGCGCCATGCTGTCCGGTCCGCAAGATGCTACTACCCCAGGTAATTTGGCGGGCGCCCCACAAGGGGGACCATCCCCGCAAGGGCTAGCGCCGCCACCATTTAACCAACAGGCCCCCGGCACGGGTAAGACGAACCCTACGCTAACGGGGCCGTACGCCCTACCGCCGCAAGGCGGAGGCACACCCGGTCAGGGCCAGGGGTCTGCTCCTCCCCCTGGTTCGGCCGGGCAGCGCGTGTTCCCACAGGCGCAGATGGGGCAACCCCTTGGCGCCCCGCAACTTCCGCAAGGCGGCGGCCAGATGTTACAGCAAGCTCCATTCTCCGGCGGGGGCGGCGGGGCGCCTTGGCAAGCAGCGCCCATACAAGACTACGGATCGTTCCTAAAGGCGTACCCCATGCCGAAGGCCCCCACTTGGGAGGATGCGGTGGGCGTGGCGGAGGAGTTGCGGCAGAACGCTGGTATGAAGGGACCAGGGCAAGGCGACCCGCTGGGTACCTCTCCGGGATTGGTCGGCAGCGTTATGGATAAGATGAACGAGCAGTACGAGAAACAAATGGGTCATCATGCGGCGGCTTTCACGGGGCAGCTTGGTGCGGCGCACGCACACAACCAGTACATGGCGGAGCAGGAGCGCGCCCGGCACGACAGGGCTACAGAGAAGAACCAGGCCGACGCCGTATCTGGCAAGGGCACCGCGGCCGCGGCTAGCAACGAGACGAAGAAGAGTGCGCTAGAGCAGCACCACCAGGAGACCATGGACCGCATATCGCAGGGGGCACAGAGAATAGACGCACTGCGGGAGAAGCTAGCTAATGAGAAAGATGCGTCGGCTAAGAAGGCCATACAGGCGCAGATAAATGAAGAAGACAAGAACATACGTTCAGCTCTGGCTGACCGCGTGAACTTGCAGAATGGACCTAACGCTGGCAGTGAGGAAGGCAAGAAGCTTAATGAGGAGTTGAAGAACAAGGGTGGAGGAACTGTCCAATCATCGCAAGGCAACGGGCAACCCGTACCCGTTAAGACCCCCGAGGAGGCAAAGAAGCTACCCAGCGGAACCAAGATACAACTGCCGGACGGTAGGATAGGCACGGTGCCGTGAGTGACGGCTGGAGCGCGTTTAAGCCACAAAAGGTAGCTCAGAACACGCCGGACGCCGGCCCTCCGGGATACCCTCCAGGGCAGAACCCGGCGCTTAACCAGACAGGTAACAGCAACACAGGCAACCCAGATACAGACCGTGCGTGGAACGCGCAGACATATAAACATCTTCAATTGCAACCAGGCGGAATAAATCCCAGCAAACCGCCAGACAGCATACCGGGTCGCGAAAGCCTGTGGGCACAGTTTAATCCTATAGGTTCGGCTAACGCCGCGGAGGCGGACAATAGCAACCCCATACTCCGCGAGATAGACCGGGCGGCTGGCGGCGACCAGCGCATCGCTACTACTATGCGAAACATATATGGCGGGGAGAGCGGGCACAAGGGCCAGTGGGACGTGGGGGACGGTGGCGCATCGGGTGGGCCGTTCCAGCTTGACACGGCTGGCGGACGGCTTGGCGCCGACTTCATGAAGGCCTATCCAGGCGAGGACCCGCGGCACCCCAATAGCCTAGCACATGCTGCCGACTTCACGGCGGACTACATACGGAAGAACCCGAGCAAGGACCTGTCCAAGGTGTGGTTCGGTCTAGGCCACCCAGAGCGGTTCGGACAGCAGACGGGGGGCTATGGTAGCAATGACTTCGCGCCCCAGGCAGCCACACCCGAGGCGGCAAAACTTACACAATCTTCGTACGACCCCTGGTCCACGTTCAAGCCGGAGGGCAAGTCAGCCGCATCGGTGGCGAGCGGAGACACCTGGTTTGCGTTCAAGCCGGAGGGCAAGTCAGCAGACAGTGGTGAGCCGGGCTACGTGGACACAGCCCTCGCCCCGTTTAAGCAGATAGGCAGGGGTGCCGGGCAGGTATTAAGCACTGACCCGAAAGAACGTGGCTTCTTAAATACTGGTAAGGGGCTGGCTAACATAGCGGGGGGCGTGCTAGGTGTAGCCGCAGAGCCGCTCACCCTAGCCAACAAGGTCATCGGTGATGTAGCCGAGAGGGGCGCTACCAAGCTGGGTATCAATCCGCAGACGCCTGCCGGACACCCGTTAATCGATAGCTCGGCTATTCAAAGCGCGTTGGGCCAAAGCGAGATGGCAGCGCGCCCCGTGGGTGGCATGGGCCGGGTACCCCCCGCTACCACCATACCTGAGGCTGAAACACCCCCGTCAGCGGCCGCCGCAGGGGCGGAGAAAGTGCCTTCCCTCACAGGGCCTATCACCCGCGAAGATGTAAACGCTATAGACCTTAGCCACTATCAGAGAGAAGGCGCACATCAGTCTAACTTGCAGCGGGCCAACGAGTTCCTGCAAGGCGCCGTGAAGGAACACCCCGAGCTGAAGGACCCCAACACCGTTAACGCGCTGCTGGCTAAGTCGCAGGGTGACACCTCGGTGCCGCTTACCCCGGCCCAGGAGGCCCTGCACGAGAAGCTGATAGTCCCCCTACAAGAGAAAGTGTACGACCTGTATAATCAGCGGGTGGCTATGGCGCGGCAGGAGGGCGGTTATTCAGACGAACAAATAGACGCCATGAAGATGGAATTCGACAAGAACTACATGCCGCGCATACCTGAGCGATACGCGGACCGGCAGTTAAACCTAGATCAGCAGGCGGCCATGGACCCCATATCAGGCGGTGCCCGCGGGCGGGGTATAACGCGGAAGTCTGATGACACGAGCCTGAACCAGCGGGTATATCACGCCATAGAGAATAGCAAGGGGGAGCGCGCCGTAGTGCGTATGGACCCCAAGACCAAAGAATTCAAGCTGGTTCGCCCCGGCAACGCGAGAGACGAGGCTATATTCAACGGTAGCTACGACACCAAGACCGCTCGCATAGGGGAGATAGAGGAGGCTACCAAGGACCTGCCAACCCCCGAGAAATACATCAAGGACCCCCTCGTATCCTATAAATTAGCTGAGCTACATCTGGAGCGGTCCATACGGGAGATGGCGGACACCAAGGCGCTTAAGGCCGAGATGATAGATCGCGGCTGGGCTGGCGGGGAGAACGTAGGAAAGAGCAAAGGCTGGAAAACCACGGAGTTCCCTGGTCTACAAGGCACCTACGTAGAGCCGCGCCTGGCGGCGGCACTGAACCGATGGGGGCACATAAACACTGACAAGACCGGCTTTATAGATCAGGCCGTTGCCGCCAACCAGTACCTTACCCGCACCATGTTTGGCATCCCCATACCCCACATACTTAACGTGGGTGTAGGCTTCCTATCCGACATACATCTGTCATCCCCCAAGAACTTCATGAAGGCCGTGCAGGATATGCAGGGCCATAATGGCGGGTTCTACCGCAAGGTGCTGGAGCATGGCGGCGCGCTATGGACCTCGAGCGATAAGGCCCAAGCAGCGTACACCACGATGGAGGACATGATACGCCTCATGTCGGGGGAGGATAAACCCGCCCCAACGCTAGCGGGTAAAGTAGCCACGCCCGTGCAGGCGTGGTGGAAGGCATCGCACGACGCCATGGGGTACGCGCAGGACCTTATGATGTTGACGCAGGTGCGAGACTATATGCAGGCAGGCCCGGGGCACAAGGCTATGGGGTTGGATGACGCCATACGTCAGGCTCATAAGGCGGTGCCCCCCTATCGCATTCCTACAGAAGTACCGCACCCGGAGCTGGGGGAGACAGCAGCTAAAATATCAAGGGCGCCTTCGGCATTTACGGAAGACAAGTTAGGCAAACTGATAAACAACTTCGGCCGGTACCACTACTTTACCATACAGCAGGCCCTGAAGCCGCTGGAGGCTACATTCAAGGCCGCACAAGCGGCGCAGCGCGCTGTAGGAGGAGATAAGGCTGGGGCAGCCAAGTCGGCGTTCGAGGCACAGCGGGCACTGAAACAAGCCGTCCTGCTTAGTGTGGGGCTGGCTATAGCCATGCCGTGGATAGATAAGAAGTTCAAGGAACTTACAGGAGACGAACGGGCAATGATGACGCGGCACGGCGCAATGTCTGTCATGCAAGCCGCGGTAGACGTGCTACGAGGAACTGCTACCCCCTGGGAAGCGACTGCTTTAATAGGCCAGGCCCTGTCCCCTATGGCCTCCATGTTCGCGGACTGGGCTGTACATAGCGAGGGAAAAGTAAGAAACGCCGGGCGCAAGGCGCAGGCAGTTGGAAGCACAGCCGAAACCAATGGACAGTTAATAGGAAAGCTGCTAAAAGACATTCCCATATTCGGGCAGCTAGAAGGGTTCTTGCCAGAAAAGACACGCGAACAGGTAGAAGGCAGCAAACCTAAACCTAAGAACTGGGCAGAGACACTTTTGCCGCTAGGACCCGGCCTAACCCACGAACCGTATTCAACCAAACCGCGCGGGGCGCGGGTAAGAGCGGAGCAGTAAAATGAGGACATGGATATTGTTAGCAGTAATAGCTGTAGCACTGGTGTGGGCGGCCTATGTTACGCACGATGCTGTTGTACATCTTACCCCGGAAGGGCAAAAACACTATCATATACACCCCAACCAGTACCCGTGGTGTCATACCTGTGAGCCTAGGGCCAGCAGGTTCGGCGTTGTTTAACGAGCCCGACGACTGGGACGAGAATGACGACGAATTGGTACTGGACCCGTGGGGAGAGCCGGAATGAGGGCGCTGTTTGTAGACCCATTCGGTGACATGCTGGACCTGGCCCTGCGGGCGCAGGAGGCTAAACACGACGTGGTATACTACGTCAACCCCAACGAGCGCCACTACCACCTAGTCGGGCGGGGTCTTGTAAAGCGTACCGGCGATTTTAAGCCATGGCTCGCGTGGGCGGACATGACGGTGCTCGGTGACAACTGTAAGAACCTCCGGGTCCTCGACCATTTCCGGGCCGAACACCCCGAAAAGGTCGTCTTCGGTGCGAACGCTATAGGTGCGGCCTGGGAGACTGACCGGCTTCTGGGCATGAAAGTGCTTGAGCGTCATGGTATCAAATGCCCTCCTACGCAGTTATGCACCTCATATGAGCAGGCTGTCGCGTATGTCAAGAAGCGGGACGGCGTGCGGCTGGTTTCCAAACCTTGCGGTGACGCGGACAAGTCCCTGTCATACTGCTCCAAGGGGCCGGAAGACATGCTGTTCATGCTAGGCAAATGGAAGAAAGAGGGGAAGATAAAGGATCAGTTCATCCTACAAGACTTCATTCCAGGTACCGAGTTCGCGGTCGGAGCGTACGTGGGTCGCGATGGCTTCGCTGGTGGTTGGGAGGAGAACTTTGAACATAAGAAACTCATGCCCGGCGAGATCGGCACAACGACCGGCGAAATGGGTACGGTAATTATGTTTACCAAGCGATCCAAGCTCGCTAACCAAATGCTTAAGCCACTCGAAGACGAGCTGGTCAGCATCGGGTTCAATGGGGACATAGATGTAAACTGTATCATAGACGAACATGGAACTCCCTGGCCCCTAGAGTTTACTACTCGGTTCGGGTACCCCAGTCTTCAGATACAGACGCCCCTTATGGATGACGATCCAATCGCCTGGATGTATGCTCTGGCCCGTTACGGGACAAAACCCGAGTTCAAACAAGAAGTGGTCAGTCTCGGCATCAGTATGGCGCTGTCCCCTTTTCCATATGAGCCAAGCCCGCTTGAACTCGTGACCGAGTTCCCCGTCTATGGTGTCACGGCTACCAACAGGAAAAAACTCCATCCTTACCACCTACAGAAAGGCCGCGAAACCGAGTGGGCCACCGCGGGCCAATACGCCATGGTCGTCACCGGGGTGTCGGATACTGTGACTGGCGCAAAGGAAAATGCCATGCGCACGCTCAAGCAAATCAACATACCCGGTGACGTGTTATACCGGAATGACATTGGAGACAAGTTGTCAACGTTCATCCCGGAACTACATAAGCATGGATACGCTACGGGGTTCAAATACTAGCCCGGTAGCCCCATGCCCTTTAGGATCGCCCCTACGTCCTTATACGGCGAGGGTTTGGTAGCCTTCTTGGCAGGCGCCGTGGGTACTTCGGCCTCTTGCTTGGCCTCCAGTGCCTCACTAGCAGCCTGCGCCACCGCACGCAACGAGGCCTGCGCCTGTTGCAACTTAGCCGTATTTTTAGCTTCCAACCCGGCCGGTGGTATTGCATTATATTCCAGCGGCGGCGGCGCGGGCGGCTGGGGCGGCCAGCCAGTAACAGGGTCGGGCAGCGTCCCCCGCGGTGCCTTGCCCTCTTCGTACTGCAAGCGACGTTCCACACTACCCCACAGCAGCTTGTCAATGGCTTCTGGCTCTCGGCGTATGGCGACGACTTGCGACATCTCTTCTGGTATCTTCGCCAAGTAGCCTACCGGCTCGAATATGATGTTGCCCATGCCAGGACCAAACGAGGCAGAGAACACCGCGTTGCCCAGCGACAGCGTAGTCTCACCACCATGTGCCGCCTTGTCTGCTGCGATGGCCACTTTCAGCTTCGCCGTTGCCTTGTCCCAGTTGGTGAACGAGGCGGGAGGCAGCTTGAACAGCCACACGCCGGGTACGCCCATAACCTTTATAGCTATGTCTTTATGCTCCTTGCACGCAGGCACGGCCTTGCCGGTCTTCACGCTGATAGCCGAGCCCCACTTCGCCATTGGGCATTCCCGGCAGTTGCGCGTCTCCTGCCCGCAACGGGGGTGCTGGGGGTCCGTAATGACGGGTGGCTGGGAGCCCTCCTCGAACGACACACCATCAACGGACGTACACACAGGCGCCTGTAGATCATCATCATTGAAGGCACCCTGGTACAGAGAGCGGCTCTTAGGCTTCTTGCCGCCGAGGTAGACGAAGTATAGCTGCCGTGGGTTAGGGGCATCCGTCGTCCCCTCACTGGTCTTGAAGGTGAACACATTGTCCTTGATGGACAACTGGTCGGCCATCTCACCGCGGCCGCCAGCCCCGGCGTCGTCAAAGTCGTTGGCCCCAAGGGACATTTCCGCCAGCCACTTGAACTCTTGTACTTGTGTTAGCTCGTTAGCCATGTGTGCTCCTACTTGTTAATATTGCACAAGAAAATATCATATCATGCCTTCCTTATGTGGCCTGACGTGTAGTCTGAAATCTCTACACCCGCAGGCTCGTCCGCAGTGTTTTCAAACTTGACAACTTCTTCCTTGGATGCGTGCTGCGTCAAGCACTGCTTGCGGTTCTCCCAGTCTGCGATTATCCATGCTAGCCACGTTTCCATGCAAGTCACCCTCACCTTCTTGATTGTGCTCTCATAGTAGGTGCCATACGCGGTCTTGAAGTTTTCCTGCCCCGACGCGGCCAGCTTCATACCAAGAGCGCCGATGATCTGCTGCAACTTTTCGTCGAGGGGCTTACTCTGCGCCTTGTACTCAGCAGTAAGTACGTCGCGGGCCTCCGCTATAGCGTTATATCCGCTGACAAGCAGGTCCGCGTTGTACTCAGCTAGCTCCTGTACCTCTGTAGGCTCCTTCGTCATAGCTTCATCTCCTTAAGCTTCAATATCAGGCCTTGTAGCGACTGATTACTCTCCAGCTGCTCGTAAATCTTTCGCTCTATCTCGCACCCGTACATCCGAATGATGTAGCGAGGGAGCGTCTGATTGATCCCGTTTATCCGCTCGTTGGCCTGTATGAAATACTCGGTGCGGTCAATAGGTGCGTACCATATTATGGTGTTCGCCATGGATAAGTCAATACCCCGAGCCACCGGGCCTGGGTGTGACAGAAGGACGCGGCTAGTAGGGCTCGTCTGCCAGTCGTGAAGAAGCTTCAGCTTGCGTTGCTTGCTTAACGACTTGTCTATCAACGTGCAGGTGGTTCCAATCGTCTGGGATATTAAATGTAGGACACTAGTAAGCGGAGCGAATATAATAATCTTCCCCTGCACCCCCGCCACCAACTGCTGCAACATACCAAGCCTTTCCGGCGCCGGGATCAAGTGAGACTGATGCTCCTGGTCGTACACCGCCCCGCAGCTTATCTGTATCAGCTTGGAGCGTAACGCAGCTTGGTTCACCGCGTTGACCTCCCCCTCCTCCACCATAATGGACAGCTCCTCCTTCAGCCCCCGCATAGCTGTCTTCTGCTCGCCGCTTAACGGCACTTGCAAGTCCAATACCGTCATTGATGTAGGAGTGAAACACTGGTCCTGTACAATTCTGATACTCGGCTGTAACAGCTCGTCCACTAGGGCCACCGCTTCCGGCAGCGCCACCCTCCTGAAAGGACCATCCGCCCTCGTCGTCAGGTCTCTCCAGGTCTTGAAGCTCAATTTGTACGTCGGGTGAGCCAGGTGTTTCAACCCGTATGCGTCTAGGGGTCCATTTGGGGTCGGCGTACCAGTCAAAAGATAAACGAAACTGGCTTGTTTTGATAGCGACATGGCGCATTTGAAAGTCTCCGTTCCTGTCTCGCGATATGTTGTAGCCTCATCAAAGATTATGATATCGAACTTCTTGCCCAGTAGAGCCGCGTAGAACCCGGACGGCTCCGAGTGGTACACCCGTTTGATCTTACCCGTTTCCGTCTTCTCGATCACCCGTTTTGGTCTCCCCATACGAAGCCCGTCAGGGTTACACAGATAGAAATCCGCCTCACGCGCCAGCGCCACCAGTCGCTTCTCCGCTTGCGCGTGGTGGAGCATCTCGAAGGACCGGCGACCAAAGAAGTGCGCCGTGATTTCATTCGCCCACGTGTTTTCCAGCGCATTGATGTCCGATAGTACCAAGCACTTAAGCTTTCGGGCGCTCTGTGACATGAGCCAGTCGGCAGCCCAAAGTGAAGCCCTGGTCTTGCCTGTCCGCAGGTCGGATACGACGAACGAGCGCGGGTTCCGAACCATGAATGAGGATACCTGCTTCTGAGTAGCGAAGGGTTCGGACCCCGGCTGACATGGCCACTCATAGTCTTCCATAGGATCGGGCGTGTCAAGGTCAAGTGCCTCCAGCTTGAGAATGTTGGCGAAGGTGCGCTCAACAGCACAGTAGCCGGGCTGACGTGCGCTTGACAGCACGTCAAGCCCCGGCGTCGCGCACTCGTCGCCTTCATATATGATGTACTTGTCATTACATAGCATCAGAGACGCCACACACGCCAGAAGATGGAGTAGAACAACCAGCCATACATATATGTGCAGGCCAGTAGGAAGGCCCAGGCTAGTGAGTATCGTGCTATTTTCTCAAACATCAGTACCTCGCGCGTGTAACGCCGTCCCACATGGCCCCTACCACCATAACACCTACCATACCAACGGCCACAACAATGACACACACAAATATAAATAGAGATACGACAGCCGCCACTACGAAGGGAAAGAAAATTAACACTAGCAGCCAGAACCATATACTCATGGTAGTTTCTCCCTTACGTCTTCCCAGCATCGGGCTACTATCCCGATGCCGCCACAGGCTTCAACGGTACGCAACACGTCCCACTGTATCTTTGTCAGCTTGCCACCCTCGGGGCGCTTGCACTCGATAGCTATGAACAATCCTTTATAGCAAGCCAGTATGTCTACCGTGCGCTTACCGAAGCCGGTCTGTACGGGCATGAAGTAGTAAGCCCCAACGCCCGCCAGGCCGTGCAACACTTCCTGCTTAACCAGGCCTTCGGGAGTCATACTCCGCCTGCCAGTCTTATTATTGCCCACGCTAAACTAGTTAGCACCGTACCGATAATAATACCTAGCCCAAACCCCTGCTCCCACGGGGTCATCACTTTGACTTTCTCTTCTTACTAAGCGCCACGGCGATGGCCTGCTTGTCGGCCTTTTCTTTACCAAACTTTGCTTCTGTCTTAGCAAAAGTCCTGCCCTTGTGAAACTCGGATATGTTTTCCGATACGACTTTCTTGCTCTTCCCTGGTTTCAACGGCATTTGTTTCCTCCTATACTACAAACCGGACACCGCCCCGTGCTCCCAACTCCTCGACAACGGTGCCGTTCTCGTCAAGGATAGGTGTGCCGGGAGCACGGCGATTAAAGCCTGCCGCCCCCGTGGTACCGCCAGCGCCACCGCCACCCGCACTATTGTTTCCCGAAGGGTACGTTCCGCCAGCGCCTCCGGCGTTCTTGTTACCACCCGCGCTGTCGTTGCCTATCCTCGCGGCCCCCCCGTCGGTCAGCCCCTTGGCGATCTTGTCGCGCACGTATAATTCCTGTACTTGCTTGCTAATGCCGCCGAGAATTTCAGCGATCACCTGGTGCATGAATTGAATCTCCTCATAATCACTCTCAATATTGTAAATCAATGCTTCCGACGTATGATCAACCATGTATCTCTCCTCTAGTGTGCGTACCTCTTCATCACCATGCCCTCCGCGTCGAAGGGAGGACCATCAGGCCACCACGACGACGGGCGCCTGGCGAACTCTATTAGGGCGTCTAATATCTCCTGACACTGATCATCCGCCGCAATACCTACATACTCGTCATGTACTAGCAGGACGGGGCGGGTACCCAACCCCCGGCGCGCGTACAGCATCAACTCAGAGAGGCGCACCCGTGAAAGGGCTTGACAACAGAACTCGGTAAGGCCGCCGCCCCAGTATTTCGTGTACCCCTTGCCCCGTAGCTGGTCCACACTGTCCCCAGGCGAGGCCAAGGGGCCTCTGTAAACTTTCCTGAACCATGACTTGATCTCCGGTGCCCAAGCTAGCTCGAACACACACTTCAAACCGTTAGGGAGTATGAAGTGTTTGTTTGAAAAAGTCAAGGGGGTATTGACAATTTTGTAGTCCTCCCCTGCGGCAATATGAGGCAGCGCCGCGTCACACGTCTTCCAGAACTGCACCACACTCGGGTGAGACGCCCGGTATTCATCTACCACGGCGTCGGTTATGGCGCGAGGGAAGTCGAACCCCTTAGCCTTGGCTTGCAGCGCAGCCTTGTCCTTGCCCTTACCGTAGCCACACGACAAGATGCCCTCAGTCTTGCTGAACTGACGCTCCGCGCGATCTGCCTTGGTGATTGGCCTCTTAAATAGCTTCGTGCCAAACTCACAATATAAGTCGCGGCCAGCCGCTAGCGCATCCAGCTTGTCCTGCTGCCCCGCCAACCCGCACAAGATGCGGTACTCTATCTGGCTGAAGTCAAGGGCAAACAGACTATTCCCCATCTTTAGCTCTTTGTCTGCCCTCGTCCACTCGCTCCCAATATATGGCCTCCTCTATTTGTAGCATAGCTACGTCTTCGGCCTTCTCCTGCGGGGTGCCTTCGGCCACCAGCTCGGCCACCAGCTCGTCGAACCATTTCTGGTGAAACTTGTCATAGTGCTTCTCATTATACATTTGGGTTCTCCGCCCTAGGAAAATAATAGGTTGCTATGTGACGACTAAGAGGTAGCGGTATCTTAGCAATCATGGCAGATGCCATCTTGCGAGCTTTCGACTTGCTAGAAGCCATCCTAGCTATAGAAGGGCGTTCGGCGTTAAACCAGTCGCCTCCACATTTTACGCCCTCCCCCTTCTGTGGCGTGGGCATCTTTGGGGGCACGTCGCCCCAAAGATGAAATGAGCCAAAGTTATACCGACTGCACCCAACCCACGACGTTGCGCCTCTAACATTCTCAACTACCATCGGAATAAAGTGTCCGGCGGCGAAACACGCCTCTCGCTGAAGGCGGAAGCACTCGTTAAATAGCCTATTAAGAACCCTAATCTTTTCTCCGGTTGCGTCGGCCCGTATAGACGCCGCCTTAGCCTTCGCCACTTTCCACGGCATTGCCATATAGCTGTATTCCTGACATGGAGGAGACGCGACAATTAACGTAGCATCTTTAAACTGCAATCCGTGAAGTGTGCAAACATCTTGCACTACAAGCTTACCAGGGTAATAGTTGCCGCGGTAGACGTGCTGTTCAATATCAAACCCAATAACGTCATATCCCTCGACCAACAACCCCTCCGTCCAGCCGCCAAGACCACAGAACAAGTCAATAGCAAGAGGTTTAACCATTAGGGTTCTCCCTCATAAATAGTTTTTCCATAACTATTTCCGCGTTTGTAAACTTGCTTTTTAGGTCTCTGGTGCGGGATATAGATAACACCGGGCGCCACCCTGGTGGCGCTTTATACTCTGACACAAACACGTCACAAGTGCGTGCCCACGAAGCAGCAAACTCCCAAAACTCTGACGAATTAAACTGTGTATTATACTCTGTGGTGCCCGCATATGGGGGGTCCGCATATACAGCACACCCGGCGGGCATAACGTAGCTCCTATAATCAGCGCACACGAAAGTAACATTACCAAAATGTGCGCTCTGCTTACAAATATTTCTGGCACTCTCAGCCGCGAGGTCTCTGCCCACCGACCTAGCAAACCCCCCAAACCATTTACCCCCGAAGGAGCAGCCAAACCCGGCGAAGGCCCTAAGCGGGGACGGCGCGGCGTAACGTAAACCTAAATACTGATCCTCCGACAGGGTAGCGGGGGGCCTCCACCCTTCTTTAAGGGCGTTATACATAATTATTAAATCGGGGCATACGTCTAAGGCTATAACATGATCAAACATTGACGAAAAAGCAACCGTCATAGACCCGCCGCCGCAAAAAGGCTCTATTACTACATTACTTACACTACCTAGTCTAATAGCTCCCGCTAACCGTCGAGCAATTTTAGACTTACCTCCTAGGTACCGCATTTGGGTTCTCCGCGCAAAGCCCCGACCGCATAGGACCTTCGTGGGGCAAGTTCTGTAGGTTGGTCTTCTCCCCGCCGCCCCAACGCGAAGTCATGGCAGCGAAGTATTTCAGGTAGACAGGCAGCGGGCCTCGCCGCGCCATGTCGGCCAACCGCCCGGCCCGCGTCTGCTTGATCGTGCTCTTGACATCCATGCGGCAGCGTATAAGCTGCCCCACTACGTCATCGCGGGCCATGTTATCTATCATGTAGGCGTCGGACGCGGCGACGCAAGGGTTCAGACCATTCTTTCCCGGCTTGCTCGGCACCTCTTCACCAAACGCCTCCAGCAGGCGTGTAAACGTAGCATTGGATGACAGGGCCTGCAAAGGCACGTTCAGCGCGGCAAGCAGCTCCCGCTTGCGCTCCTCTTCCTCCGCTGCCAGCTTGTCAAACAGTGCGATATCGCCATACATACGGGGTTCCGTGTACATGCGCACAGTCTGGTCTATGATCTCTAGCTCGTCGGACGGGAAGTCTTTAACCAGTTCTGTAAATATGGCCTCGGTGAGTTCGCAGTCGTGAGCGCATCCGCCGCACAGCTCATCTTGTAGCTCGGGTGACATTTGCTCCCAGCGCTTCCCTTTAAAATAATTGTAGGGTACTGTTTTTTCGGCAAGACCATACCTAGCCGCCAAGGCTGATAGCGAAGCGGGTTCGAGGGGGCCATTAACTGCGTGAGCCATTGAGAGGGTGTCAAATATAAAGGCGGGGCGCACATTATAAATCTCCGATAGGATGAAACCGTCAAACTGGGCATGCTGGAGGATCACGGCCATATCAGACCAATCTACGGCAGCGACCCATCCCTTTGTGGCGTCTGGCCCGCGCTCCACGCAGCCGTGCCCGCCAAACTCCTTCCATCCGAGGCACAATGCTTGGAAACGCGGGTCTCGCACATACTCCTCATTCGTCATATGCGCTAGAGTAAAGTCCTGAGCATAATACGTTTCAAAAGTCTAGCGTCAAAGTTCTCACTTCGCGCCCTCCTCAATCCAAACACAAGAGCGAATAACTTGCGAAATAAGCGCCTGTGAAACACTAAAAGCCTCGGCCAAATCTACCTGCCTAAGACCTAGCGCGTACAACCTCCTTATTTCGCGGGCCTTATCCATACTAAGCTTCACATATGTTCGGTTACGTGCTTGCCGTGTTCTGGTGGCCCATATACAATTATTAGGGCCATACCCTACTCCTCCATCAACACGCTCCAACGTGTGTTCTGGACTAGGTTTAGACCCCATATCTGCAATGAAAGTGTCAAAGCTTTCCCATGCAGCCTCCATGCTTATATAGTGTTTGTACCCGTGCTTTGTTGCATCTTTGGCCCTCTCTTTCATCATCTGCCAAGAACGATATTCAGAAGATGCTACCCGCTTACCGGCGATCATAGCAGGCCTGTAAGGAGCACTCATGTGGCTCTCCAAAAACGGCGGCACCGTCTCCCCCGCCCATCTTTGGCGTTGGCATCTTTCTCCCGCTCCCAGCCGTTCGCCCGCATAGCCTGCGCAATCTGCCGGTCTAACCCCGGATGAACATGCACGTTTGCTAACCAGGAGCTAGTCTTCACCTCAAAGTTGCTTACGTACTCCCGCCCCGCCTCATGCTCCGTTCCCACTACCTGCGACAATAGGTCCGCTAGCTGCGGCCTAGCCGTCCGCTCTGCATGTTCCGCACGCTCCGCTTGCCATAACTCCTTGGGCGGGTCTAAATAAACCCCCGCCCTAGCGTCCCGCACCATGGCCTCTGCAAATAGCTGATCTCGATCTCGACGTAGCTCGTCTAGCTTAAACTTATCTTCCCCACACGCCACACACCAGTAGCGGCGGGCACCAGTTTGGTCCATAAGATAGTCTTCTGCTATGTTAGTCGTGGCGATAAGTATTGTACGGCGTATTGATGCCTCTACATCGCGGCGATACGCGCGGCGCGCCTCGTCCACGGGGCTTGACAATGCTGTTTTGATGCAGTTGTCTTCAGCCTTGCTATGACCTTGTAGCTCGGCCCACTCGTAGAACCAGCAGCCGGAAAACGCTTCCAACTGCTCCTGGCCTTTCTGCCAGTTAATAGCCCTGTTTTTGAACCACGGACCGCCAAGTATTTGCACTACCGTGCTCTTGCCGATGCCCTGGTTGCCCTCTAATACTAACATATGGTCGAAGGGTACGTACTCGTCTCGCATGGCACGGCGCACCGCCGCGACGAGGATTGTGGCACCATAAAATCGGTTAAGAGGAGTGTCGCTAGCTCCGAGGTAATCGGTAAGCCAGGTGTCGATGCGGGGTACCCTATCCCAGGGGTCCAAATTGAGTAGGTAACTACGAACCGAGTTATACCGCCCAACCTCTGTACAAAGTTTATCGAGTGCCTCATTTACGTTGTCCTTCTTGGCGTCTGCCTTGTCGCATTTATCTATTATTAGATCGCGCGCTATTGATGTATGAAGCGCACTCTTTCTCTCCCAGTCCGCGCCGGGCAACTTTATCTCATGCGTGCCAGTGAACTCGTCATACCGGCCCTTCACCCCAAGAGAGAACAGCGCCCAGCAGGCGTTGATGTAGCTGTTAGCGACAAAACAGTCCTTATTATTTTTCTCCGGCCCTCGATGCAGCACGGCCGCTCGGACTAGATCGTACCTGTCCCCTTTCTGCGCCTTCTCTACCAGCTCGGGCGGCGGTGCGAAAGGAGCTAGGGATGGGGACGGCGCAGGGAGGGAGACCGCTGCCGTCCAGCCCGCCTCGGTAGCCAGGTGTATCAGCGTGCCGGGCGTGACTAGGTTGTCTAGGTGCGTCTCGCGATACTTCGGAAATCCGTTCCATGCGTTCGTAAACTCCTTATCTGTATGTTTAGGTGCTCTCCGCGACCAGTCCAGCCACATGTTCCGGCCAACGTCACCCCAGCCAAGTTCAAACACGGCCATGCCGACTTTGATCCACATATCATAGGGCACGCTGTCGTCATTCGGTATCGCGGCTATAGCCGAGGCATAATACGCGGCAGTCTGATCATTTAATGCCGCGGAACCCTCAAAACGTGTCTCTGGGGCCGCCCCGGGCAGCCCTTTTACCTCGGGGGTATATGATAGCAGGGGGGCGAACTCGTCGAGGCTGTACGGGCCTAGAGTAAAGAACACGTCGTGAATCGTAACTTCGGTCTTAGGCTCCTTCTTGCAGTTGAACGTGCCTGGACAACGCAAGATGCGCGCCGGGTCCGCCGTTACGGCGCCATCCGCCTTAAGCCCCTTCTCCTTACAAGCCAGCTTCAGCCCCGTGGCGTAGGGCAACCAGGCAGCGGGGCTTATGTCCGTGTCAAGAGGCCAGTAAGCATGGACCCCGTGACCGGAAAGTACGAAGGCGGGCCAAGGCAGCTTTACAGCTTGACAAAACTCAATCACGGCCTTAATGGCTTCGGTCTGTGTCTTATAGCCGTCCAGGTCTAAATAGAACGCGCGCTTGGCGTAGACGTTCGCCGCGTCGGGCGAGGTGGCGTCTTTAAACGCCGCAGTGGAATAGAAGCAGTCCACGTCACCGTTCGCTGACATTTTGTCCCACAGCTCAGGTATGCTTCCGGCGAACTCCTTTTTCATAAAAGTCTTGCCCGTGCGATAGCGCAGTGAATACACGCCGGTCGAGGGCAGCACTCGGGTTAGGAACCCGAGTGCAATATCTCTGTCCGTAGCCAAGCTATTCCCTCCTGTTAGCGCGGAAGTCTTCGAGAGCCTTCTTCAATTCCGCATAATACGAAATAGAGGCGATCTGCCTCTTTAGGCGCTGTTCGTCAGACTTCAACTGCGCGTTAATCTGTGTTCCCGCCATGGCGGTCTTGGCCCGCAACTCTGCTTCATAATGATCGTCGGAGGGGTCTAGCTTCATCTCAAGTATCTCTTGCTGCGTTCGCAGCGCGAGCATAGTGGACCGGGAGAACTCTTCCGGCATAGTTTCCACGGGAGGCAGGGGAACGTGCGGAACTACGGCGGGAAGCGTTTCTGCCTCCTGCCGTAGCAAATCCTCATAGGGGTTCGATTTATTCATTAGAACGATATCGGGTCGCGGCATATTTTCGCCGTCTCGTCAGCATAACCCGCGATGTCGTCCCAGTGGTCTGAGAAGTCAGGGTCGCCACAGTTAATGCGGGCGAGCTTCACGGCAATTTGATGAAGGGCCTCGCGGTGATAGGGCTTTAGGGTCGCCGTACACCATATAAGCATCGCCGTCTCAATGGCTTGCGAACAACCTGCTGTCTGCCGCCATTCGCCATGCGTCTTTCCGCGTGTCTCAGTAAGTTTGCTCATAATTGCCCCTAAAAATGTCATATACTCTACTATGAAGTAAAAAGGGCCTGTTGTCAAGGCCCTTTAACTACATGATATAGTTGTACTTAAACGCGGCACCGCGCCTGTGGCATAGCGTTCACTCCTAGTCATTTGCCGTCCCCGCAAAACCGCGCGCCCATTTAATGCGAAGCGCGTTCCAATCCGTGCTCTTGCCCGCGTCATAGTGTCGCAACCACACGCGGGCGCTACGGGCTGAAGGAAAAGGTTCTTCGTTCAAAAACACGTAGTCATCATACCCGTCGCGCTCTCGCACGCCATATCCGGCACCGTCGCGAACGATCTTTCGCTCTCTCATTTTACTCTCCGTCGTGCTCGTGCGCGTTGGACAGGGCCGCGCATGTCAGTACTCCATCGCTTCTTCTTTAGTCATAAAGAAGTGTATGCCGCTGGCGCACTCGGCCCAGCGGTCCTCGTTGAACGGTTCTCTAGGACGCACTGTCTCACCCACTTTGTAAGCGAACGTGTCATCCCACTGTGACAAGCCCTCGCCCTCTAGGACTACTGCGTATTCGGCACGGCACTTGCGCGTGGTGGCGTTGCTACGCTTGGCCGAGGCAGGTATTAGCAGCTTACATATAGTGCCCTTACGCAGCTTTTTCCAGCCCACTACGTCACCCTCTGCCGGCGCGATGTAAGTATGCTCTAGTCCCTTGGCCCCGCGCAGGTCCGCGTTGGACAGGTCCGCCCCGCGCAGGTCCGCTTCATGCAGGTCCGCGCCGCGCAGGTCCGCTTCATGCAGGTCCGCGCCGCGCAGGTCCGCGCAGCGCAGGTCCGCGTTGGACAGGTCCGCGCAGCGCAGGTTCGCGTTGGACAGGTTCGCGCCGCGCAGGTTCGCGCCGTGCAGGTTCGCGTTGGACAGGTCCGCGCAGCGCAGGTCCGCGCAGTACAGGTCCGCTTCATGCAGGTCCGTGCCGCGCAGGTCCGCGTAACGCGGGTTCGCGTTGTGCAGCTTCGCGCCGCGCAGGCCCGCGCAGCGCAGGTTCGCGTTGGACAGGTCCGCGTTGGACAGGTCCGCGCCGCGCAGGTCCGCGCCGCCTAGGTTCGCGTTGGACAGGTCCGCGCTGCGCAGGTTCGCATGGTGCAAGTCATCAGGGTATTTTTTATCGTTTATCGTACGCATGATAGGCTCCCAAAAGTTGCGCTATCTCTTGCGCGTCGTCAAAATCTTCGTCCAGCAACGGCACGGTCAAGCCGGGATTGAAATCAGGAATTGGTTGCTGTGCCCGCTGGTCTGTAGTTTTCCCATGCGGCGCTTGTAAGCGTGGCGCGGGTCTCTTATGCCACGGGCCATTGTCTTTCATTGCTGTAACTCCTATTAAGGTAGTCTTTCAAAACACATAACCCAAGACATCGGGTTGCCACAAACGATCATACACCGGCCCATGATCGCGGGCCATGTCCACATTAATAAGAACATACTACCTCCATATAATGCCACACATGAAGCATGGCAAAATGGCCCACGGACCAAACCAGTAAATGGCTAACACTGTCCACGATAACCACCATATCCCGGTTACAATATCAAAATGATATGTCATGTATTTCTGTCCCCCCAAAATTGCCGCCAAAATAACCAGCGACATATTGTCGCAGCACGGGGCAAGAACGCCTCATTTGCAGTCTGGCACACGAATATGCCGAAACCAAACAGCAGGTAATACAACATAGCTTTAGCTCCTCGCATGTGATATGCGTGTTTGCGGCTAGCCGGGTCCCGGCCGCGTATGGCCCTCCCTCGTCCCACTAACCGCAAAGGCTCATATCACCCTCGGCTTAAATGTGTTGCAGCTTGAATTACGATGAACAACACAACCGCCGAAATAAACCAGAATGTAGCTTCAAACGCTCTTGTCATGTCAGTACTCCATCGCTTCTTCTTTAGTCATAAAGAAGTGTATGCCGCTGGCGCACTCGGCCCAGCGGTCCTCGTTGAACGGTTCTCTAGGACGCACTGTCTCACCCACTTTGTAAGCGAACGTGTCATCCCACTGTGACAAGCCCTCGCCCTCTAGGACTACTGCGTATTCGGCACGGCACTTGCGCGTGGTGGCGTTGCTACGCTTGGCCGAGGCAGGTATTAGCAGCTTACATATAGTGCCCTTACGCAGCTTTTTCCAGCCCACTACGTCACCCTCTGCCGGCGCGATGTAAGTATGCGCTAGTCCCTCGGTCCCGCGCAGGTTTGCGCCATGCAGGTCCGCGTTGGACAGGTCCGCGTTGGACAGGTTCGCGTTGGACAGGTCCGCGCCGTACAGCTTCGCGTTGGAC
>VFSW01001892.1_pt1 | contig 31703 bp, 28 predicted proteins | sample 5358111 | NCBI WGS metagenome assembly VFSW01 (sample SAMN11554181, study PRJNA540505) | mine drainage metagenome | isolation source: sediment from site ElyBrook_90M | place: USA: Ely Copper Mine, Vershire, VT | collected 2017 | reverse complement strand
CGCTCCTGAGCCTCATTGACCTTGAGGGCACGTCCCTCGACTTCGTGGCCATTCAAAGCTTGCATCGCGCGCGCCGCATCGGCGCTCGCCATTTCAACGAAGCCGAAGCCCCGAGGACGACCGGTGTCGCGATCGTTGATCAGCGCCACTGACTGCACCGCGCCGTGCTTTTCGAACAGCGTGCGCACAGCGGACTCGTCCATGGAGAACGGGAGATTGCCAACATACATTTTCGTCATTGAAGAAACCCTACTAATAGAAAACTATCGGCCGGTCACGCTTACACACTTTCAACAGCATGCGATATGCCTGCCACCTGGGTCGAAGAAACCTGCTTAAGGGGTTGTGGCCACGGTGACGCCGGAGCGGCGCGGTGACCAGAAACGTACCAAGTAGAACTTCACGAACCGGCGCCTAGCATACAGGAATTCATGATTTTTACGAATATTTACGAATAGGAATATTTAGCATTGAATCCCCGGCCTCGGCGCGACACAATCACGGACCGCCGCGCGGTGCACGCGCCTGCGTTCAGAATGCGCGAACCGACTGCCTGTTCCAGCGATGCTGCGTCGCACAAGGAGCCCATGAATACAGCATCGGAATACCCTTTGATGCCGACGCCACCGTCGCGCGGTCGAGCGCTCAGTTTGCGTTTGACATTGTTCGCTCCGCGCTACTGGCTCACTTGGATCGGCCTTGGCCTGATGCGCGCCGTCGAGCCGCTGCCCTATGCGGCGCAGCGGCGCGTGGGGAGCGCACTCGGCCACCTGATCCGCCATCTCCCGCTCGCCTATCTGCGCATCGCGCGGCGCAATATTCAATTGTGCCACCCCGAGATGTCCGCCGCCGAGCAAGAGGCGCTGCTCTGGCGCCACTGTCAGAGCCTCGGCATCGGCTTGTGCGAGACGGCGAGCAGTTGGTGGAGCGTCGATGAGAAAGTGAGCCGGCGCGCGCAAATTCATGGGCTCGAGCACCTGCATGCCGCGCTCGCCAAGGGGCGCGGCGCCATCGTGATCGGCGGGCACTTCACGACGATCGAGATCGCGACCCGAATCTTGGGTACGGTCGTACCGCTGAACGTCCTCTACCGGCCGCCGAAGAACGCGCTTCTTGCCCATACGATGCTGACGAGCTTCAACCGGCACGGCAAGCCGATTGCGTACGACGACATCCGCGCGATGATCCGCGCGCTCAGGAACAACGAAATCGTCTGGTATGCGCCGGACCAGAGCTACCGCAACAAGGGAGCGGCGATGGTCGACTTCTTCGGCATTCCGGCCGCGACGACGACCGCGACCTCGCGGCTCGCGCGCATAACCGGCGCCGCGGTCCTGACCTATTTTCCGGAACGGCTGCCGGCCGGCGAAGGATACCGCGTATTCATCGGACCCGCGCTGCGCGACTTTCCGGGCGCATGCGTGGTCGACGACGCGGAGCGGTTCAACCGTCTGCTGGAATCGCAAATTCGGCGGGTGCCGGAGCAATACCTGTGGATGCACCGGCGCTTCAAGGGATTGAGCGCGGACTACCCGGACTACTACGGCCGCGATGCGCGCAACAAGGCCGCGACCGCCGCTGCCATCGACGGCGCTGCCTGATCAGCGCGCGCTGAAACGGGGACCGAGGCGTCCCACCATTTCCAATAATTCGCGCCGCATCGGCGCCGCATCGAGACGCAGAGGGCGCTTGCGCAAGCGGCCGATTTCAGCCGCGGTATACGGCTTGAAGCCCTTCGGCAGGTGAGCCGCGTCGAAACGCCACAGCATCCAGTTCAACACTTCGCTCAAATTGGCGTCCGACAAGGCCGAAGTCGCGACACCGGGAACGCGCCCGAGATATTCGCGGCCGCCGGGCACCGAGAGGAATCGCGCGACATTGCCCTTCAGCGGCGGCGCGGTCGCGGCCGAGCCGCCGCCGTCCTGCCGGTGACAACCCTGGCAGTTCAGGGTCCAGTTCTGCCAAGCGCGCTGAACGTTGGCGACTCCCGCTGGGGCGCCCGCAGGAATCGCCGCGACCGCGTGCGCGGCAACAAACGCCACGCACAGCGCCGCTGCGGCGCTTGTTAGCGACAGTCGGCCCATCGCTTCATCTCGGTTCGATGGCCGCGCCCAGAATGACCGCCGTCGAACAAGTGTAGGACTGGCTTTTCGTGCCGAAGCACCAGGTAACCTCGTTGTTGTTCTGCGGGCGCACGACCGGACGGTCGCCGTCGTTGCGCTGGCAATTGCAGCGGCCCCAAAGCACGCCGCCGCAGCAATCGTTGTACGAGATGATGTAATTGCGCTGGTCGGCGGGATTGCGGCACGTGCCTATCCACGTGATCTGCGACATCTCGGTGCCCGGCGGACAGGCGTTGACGCTGCCGCCGTAGCAGGTACAAAGCGAACCGTCGATCGCGCAGTACCGCCAGTAGTCGCATTGCGTCGGATCTCCGGGATCCTGCGGATTCCCGCTCGGCTTGGGCGGCTGGCGGCCGGAATTTGGATCCGACGCCGGCGCTGCGTCGGCGCGCGCGACCGGCAGCAGCGGCAATGCCGAGGCGCCGGCGAGCATTGCGCCGAGCACGCTGAACACGCTGCGCCGCGAGGTGCGGCTCGCGAATCCGCGCAGCGCTTTTTCCGCCAATCGATCGATTTGAGCCACGTTCATTCTCCCGAAGATGCGCGTCCCTGCGCGCGTTCACTGAGGAATTGCTGGATACTGCCGACGCCGTTCTCCTTGGCGACGAACAAGCTTTCCAAATGCTCGCGCGTATTCACAAGGCCGCTAGCCGCGAGCTTGCCCGCCTCGTCGATCAGCACCGCATAAGGCAATTTGGCGACAGCGAAGCTGCGCCCCAGCTGTTCCGAGACGACATACGGAAATTTCCCGAGGCCCTTCTCCTGCACGAAGGCCTCGTGCTTATCCAGCTCGCCGTCGCTCGCGAGTACGATGTCCAGCCATTTTCGCTCCGCGCCATGCGCCGACTTGACCGAAGGCAGCAGCGCCTCGCAGACCGCGCAATTCGGCGACACGAACAACAGAAGCTGGCTGCGGCCGCCGCGTACGCCGCCGATCTGCAGCGCGCCGCCTTCGAGCGTGGTCACGGTCAGTTGCGGCGCCGGCTCGCCTAGCTTCAGCGGCTGGCGCAGCGCCAAGGCTCCGGCGGGTGCGATGCGTTCGTGCAGCACGCCGACCTGTCGCGCGAGCACGATGCACATGAGACCGAGTACGATCACGGCAATCCAAAGAACGATTTGCGAGGCGATCACGAAGCTCACAGCGCTTCTCCGGTGCCGAGCGGCCGCAGTGCCGTCAACTGGTCGAGCGCGCCGTAGACCGCGATCATCCCGAATCCCGCGACGAGCCGCGTCGCCAAATCCGCGATGCTCCAGGCGCGCGCGGCCGCGCCCGGATCGCGCGCGCTGCTTAGCGCGACGAACACGCAAAGAAGCGCGAGCACGAGCGCACGCATCCAGTGGAAGCCCCCGAGCGCACGCTGCGCCTCGCCGAAGCTACAGCCGCAATCGACGTCGCTCCTGCCGGCCGAGACCGCCCGCAGCAGAGCGGCGAAATACACGCTCCAAATCGACGCCGCGAGCCAGGCGCCCGCGGTGCGCCCTGCCGAAGTCCACAACGACAAGCCGGCGCCCGCCTCCGCCGCGGCGAGCGCGGCGACTATCCAGGCGGCCGCGCCGCGCCGGATGCCGCCGAGATCCTGTGCGGCGCGCAGCGCGCGCGCGCGCCGCAGGATCTTGTGCGCGGCCGACACGAGCAGCAAAAGCGAAAGGAATGCGCCGATCTGGGCCGCCGCCGCTGCCGCTACCGCCGCATTCACCGCTGCAATACCCATGTCAACGCTCGACACCCATTATCAAGGCACCGGCTGAATCAGCATGCGCGTCGAGAAGCCCGGCAGGTTCAGGCTGCGGATCAGGCCGCCGGTCGCCGGGTCGTATACGTCGAGACGTTGGTCGGCTTGGACGAGCAGCAGCGGCGACGCATCCTGGGTGAGCGCGATCGAGGAGCCCGGCCGCACCAGGCGCAAGCGCCGCACGCGGGTCTTCGTATCCACGTTGAATACCCAGACTTCGCTGCTGGCGTCCTTGTGCGTGCCTTCATGAGCGTGCTCCTGCATCAGCACGTACAGCAATTTGTCACCCTCGCCGGCGGCGATTTGCCAGCCGGCCGGCCGCCAGTGCGCCGGCAGGTCCGCGGCGCCGACGAGGGGCCACTTGGGCAGGATCTTGACCTCATCGCCGCGTAGGTCAACCGGCTGGACGATGCCGTGCATGCTCGGAAAATAGCGGACGCCGCCAACGATCGCCGAGGCCGTGAACAGAGGATCGTGATCCAAATCGTTGAATTTTCGCGTCTCGCGGCGGCCGATGACCTTGCCCGCGGCGTCGAGCTTCAACGACAGCATCGTGCCGCTGGAACACATCGTCGAGAAGCCGCGCGCGCCGGTCGGATAGATCAGCGAGCAGCCGGGGATGTCGATCGAGTTCAACACCTTGCGCGCGATCAAGTCGACGACCGTGACCGAGGAAGCCGGCGTGAAGTCGAACACCAGACCCATGCGTTCATGATCCGTGAACGCGAACATGCCCTGCATCGTGGTGATCAGCGCGCGCTTCGCGCCCGGCAGAACGATCTCGCCGATCGGATTCAAGGTCTTCGTGTCGTAGACGGTAATGTAATCGGTGCGCGTACCGCGCGTGTAGCGCGACCAGACCGTATCCGCGGTATAGATCTCCGGTCGATTCTTCGGCACGAGCAGCGTGGTCGAGTCGCGAGCCTGTAATTGACCCTCGACGTCGCGCGAATCGCTGCCGACGTTGCGCAGTTCGATCCGGTTCGACGCGTAATTCAAGAATACCCAGGACTGCGGATAGCGCTCCGGCAGGGTCCTCACGTTTGGAACGGGTTCGGCCGGCAAAGGCTCCGGAAAGTCGGCGGCTCCGGCCGGAGGCGTCAAAAAGAACAGCGCGAAAAACGAAACGAGCAACGCCCGGACGCTATGTGCTTTCATGGACATCCGCAAACTCCCTTTTTCGCCGAGTGTACGTCAAGCGCGCCGATCCCACCACCGGACGGCGCCGCCGGCGCTGGATACCCGGTATATTGGCGGCGCATGAACGCCGCAAGAACAGCTTTTTACGTCGCCGTCGGCGGCGCGGGCGCCGCATTTTTCTACGCCGCAGCGCGTGCCGCGCGCCGCCTGCCGGACGTGCGCTGGCCGACCATGCCCGAAGTCGCGGTCGGATTCGTCACCGATTTCCTCGACGCGCTCGGCATAGGCTCGTTCGCACCGACCACGGCGATCTACAAGCTGCGCCGCATGGTGCCGGACGAGTTGATTCCGGGCACTCTCAACGTCGGCCATACGCCGAGCGCGATCGCCGAAGCGATCATTTTCGTGACCGCGATCATCGTCGATCCGATCCTCCTGATCAGCGTAGTCTCGAGTGCCGCCTTGGGAGCCTGGCTCGGGGCGGGCATCGTCGCGCGCCTGCCGCGAAGAGCGATCCAATGGTTCATGGGTTCGGCGTTGATCATCGCCGGCTGCGTGTTCGCGGCGGTCAATTTGGGCTTATTGCCCGGCGGCGGAATGGCCATGGGTCTCGTCGGCTGGAAGTTCGCGCTCGCCGTCGGCGTCAACTTCATTTACGGAGCGCTGATGAGCGTGGGCATCGGCTTGTACGCCCCGTGCATGATCACGCTCGCGCTGCTGGGGATGAACCCCATTGCCGCATTTCCGATCATGATGGGCGCCTGTGCCTTGCTGCAGCCCATCGCCAGCCTGCGATTCTTCAAAACCGGCCGTTTCGCCTGGGGGCCGTCCGCCGGCTTGACGCTCGGCGGCATCGTGGGTGTTCTCGTCGCCGCGTATATCGTCAAGTCCCTGCCGCTCTACGCGTTGCGCTGGCTCGTCATCGTCGTCATCGCCTACGCGGCGTTCGCGATGCTGCGCTCCGCCCTAGTTAGGGCGCCCGACGCGGGTTGAGCGGGCCACCTGTAGGCGCCGGACTTTTAGTATCCTAGCGCGCCCACGACCACCATAGAGATTCGTCGCAAATGCCCAACGCGATTGATGCAACATTGATACCCGGAGATGGAATCGGTCCCGAAATCGTCGAGGCCACCGTGGCCGCCTTGGACGCGCTCGGCTCGCCGTTCCGCTGGGAGCGCCAGATCGCCGGACTCGACGGCATGCGGCGCGCGGGCGACCCCTTGCCCGCGGCGACGATCGAAAGCATCAAGCGCACGCGTCTCGCGCTGAAAGGTCCGCTCGAGACCCCGTCCGGCGGCGGCTGGCGCTCATCCAACGTGCGCCTGCGCGAAGAATTCAAGCTGTACGCGAATCTTCGTCCGGCGCGCACGCTAGTCCCCGGCGGCCGCTTCGAGAACGTCGATCTCGTCGTCGTCCGCGAGAACCTCGAAGGTCTGTACATAGGCCACGAACACTACATCGCGATCGACGACGACCCGCATGCGGTCGCGATCGCGACCGGCGTGAATACGCGCCGGGGCTGCCGGCGGCTGTTGGAGTACGCGTTCGAATACGCGATCTCGGCCGGGCGCAAGAAGGTTTCCATAGTCCACAAAGCCAACATCATGAAGGCCTTGACCGGCATATTCCTGGAGACCGGCGTCGACTTGTACGAACGGAAATACAAAGGCAAATTCGCGCTCGACACCGTCATCATCGATGCGTGCGCGATGAAGCTCGTGCAGAATCCCTGGCAATTCGACGTACTCGTGACGACGAATCTGTTCGGCGACATCCTGTCGGACTTGGTCGCCGGGCTCGTCGGCGGCTTGGGTTTGACGCCCGGCGCGAATATCGGCGCCGACGCGGCGATTTTCGAGGCCGTGCACGGATCCGCGCCCGATATCGCGGGCAAGGGAATCGCAAATCCGACGGCATTGATGCTCGCGGCGGCGATGATGCTCGATCATTGCGGCCTGCAGGATCGGGCGGCGCTGCTGCGCCGTTCGATCGACGCGACGCTGAATGTCGACGAGGTCCGAACGGGCGACCTCGGCGGACGCCACACGACCGCGCAGTTCACGCATGCGCTCGTCGAACGCATCGCCGCCGGCTAACCGCCCATCGCCTTCCGGCGCGCGCATGCCACCCGTCATCTCGATCAGCCAGCTGAGCAAGCGCTACGCCTCGGGCCACGCGGCGCTCACGCGCATCGATCTCGAGATCCGCAAGGGAGAGATCTTCGCGCTGCTCGGGCCGAACGGCGCCGGAAAGACGACGCTGATCAACATCATCTGCGGCATCGTCACGCCGAGCGCCGGGCGGGTGTTCGCCGACGGCTACGACGTCACGCGCGACTACCGCATTGCCCGAAGGCGGATCGGGCTCGTGCCCCAGGAGATCTCAACCGACAACTACGAGACGGTCTGGGACACGGTGAGCTTCAGCCGCGGTCTGTTCGGGTGCGCACCCGATCCCGCGTACATCGGTGCTCTGCTGCGCGATCTGTCGCTCGCCGACAAGCGCGACTCCAAGATCATGACCTTGTCCGGCGGCATGAAGCGGCGCGTCATGATCGCCAAAGCCTTGTCGCATGAGCCCAAGATTCTATTCCTCGATGAACCCACCGCGGGCGTCGACGTGGAACTGAGGCGCGACATGTGGACGCTGGTGCGCGGCCTGCGCGACCAGGGCGTGACGATCATTCTGACCACTCACTACATCGAGGAAGCCGAGGAAATGGCCGACCGCATCGGCGTGATCAACGAGGGCGCGCTGATTCTCGTCGAAGAGAAGCGTACGCTGATCAAGAAGCTCGGCAAGCGCGAATTGAAGCTGCAGTTGCGCGTGCCCGTGCAGGCGGTGCCGCCGCAATTGGCGGACTGGAACCTCGAATTGAGGGCGAACGGCGCGGAACTCGTGTTCACTTACGATGCCGACCGGAGCGTGGACAGTTGGGCGCTCGTGCGCCGGTTGAGCGAGCTCTCGATCGAGATTTCGGACATGCATACGCGCCAAAGCTCGCTCGAGGACATATTCGTGAGCCTCGTCCGGAAGCGCGGATGACGGGCGCGCCGATGCGGCAGCATTTCAACCGCCACGCCGTCTGGGCGATCTACAAATTCGAGATCGCGCGGGCGCTGCGCACGCTCGTGCAGACGGTCGTGACGCCCGTGATCACGACCTCGCTTTATTTCATCGTATTCGGGTCGGCGATCGGCTCGCGCATGCACAGCGTCGGCGGCGTGAGCTACGGGGCGTTCATCGTTCCCGGACTGATCATGCTGACGCTGTTCACCGAGAGCATCTCCAACGCCTCCTTCGGAATCTTCTACCCGAAATTCACCGGCACGATCTACGAACTCCTGTCGGCGCCGGTTTCGCCGCTCGAGATCGTGTTGGGCTACGTCGGCGCGGCGGCGAGCAAGTCGATCGCGCTCGGCCTGGTCATTCTCGCGACTTCGGCGCTGTTCGTGCCGATCCACATCATCCACCCGTTCGCAATGGCCGCTCTGCTGGTGCTTACCGCGGCGACCTTCAGCCTGTTCGGATTCATCGTCGGAATTTGGGCGAACGGCTGGGAACAAATTCAAATCTTCCCGGCGCTCGTATTGACGCCGCTCACGTTTCTCGGCGGCGCCTTCTATTCCCTCGACATCCTGCCGCCGCCGTGGCGCACCTTGAGCCTGTTCAATCCGATCGTCTATCTGATCAGTTCGTTTCGCTGGAGCTTTTATCAATCGACGGACGTCAGCATCGGCGTCAGCGTCGGCTTCACGCTCGGCTTCTTCACAATCGGCGCCGGCATCGTCGCCTGGATCTTCAAGACCGGCTACCGGCTGAAAACCTGACGTTCTGCGATTTGATATGATCCCTCGATGAAACGGACGAAGCTCGCCTACCTACTCGCCTGCGCCGCCGCTCTTGGCCTCGCCGCGGCCGCCGCGCATGCGGCCCCATCGGCGCCAGGCGCGACCGCTGCGCCGCCGCTGCCAATCGATCTCGACAAGTTCGAGGCGATGAAGAAGAAGGCCGCGCTGCCGGACGGCGAAGTCCTCGCTTACCTTCAGATGGGCGATCCGAAGGGCCCGCCGATCGTGCTGATTCACGGGTACACGGACAGCGCCCGCGATTGGGTGCCGATGCTGCCCTTCATGCCGAAGCGCTTTCGGTTGATCCTCGTCGACATCCGCGGACACGGCGAGTCGAGCAAGCCGGAATGCTGCTATACGCGCTACGATTTCGCGTACGACATCAAGCTGTTGCTGGACCGTCTTCATGTGCGCAAGGCCGACATCGTCGGCCACTCGCTCGGCAGCATCATCGCCCAAACGTTCGCGGAAACCTGGCCGCAGCGAACCCATCGCGTCGTCTTGATTTCCTCAACCGGCGGCCGCCCCGCCGGCGCGGCGGCAGATGCACGCCAATTCGATTTCGCAGCCGCAATCCGCAAGCTCAAGGAGCCCATCGAGCCGGATTCGCCGTTCATGATCGCCTGGTGGGGTTCACCGACGCCGGTGAATGCCGATTTCATTCGGCGCCAGCGCGAAGATTCCGCGAAGATTCCGCTCAGAGTCTGGCTCGCGGTGCTCAATCAGGGCCTGTCCATGACCGACCTGCAGAATACGCTGCCGCAATTGAAGGCGCCGACGCTCCTGATCTGGGGCAGCAAGGATCCGATCATGGGCCCCGCTGATCGCGCATCGCTGCGCGCGGCGCTGCCGCATGCGGAGGTGAAAATCTTCGACGGTCTCGGCCACAACCCGTTCTGGGAGCGGCCGCGCACGGTCGCCCGCAAGATCACGCGTTTCCTCGACGAGCAACCGTCAAAGATCAGGACACCTCGGTAAGCGCATCCGGATCCAAGCCGATGTCCGCGCGCGCGGCCCGGAGGCGGTCGGAATCCAAATCCATCGATCGGCATTCCCATAGGTAGACGGCTGCGGAGACCGGCAATCCGACCAGCATGGCGATGTCCGCGCCGCCTATCGCACGGGCGATGGGTCCGGTGTACAAATCGGTGCTGAAGAACGGAATCATCGCGGCGAAACCGATGCCGTACGCGCACAGGCCGCGCCAATTCCAACGCCCGTACATTCCCCGCGGATTGAAAATCTCGCGCACCGAGTAATGGCCCTTGCGCACGACGTAGAAGTCCACGAGATTGATCGCCGTCCAAGGCGTGAACAAATACAGGAGCACCGCCAGGAATTCCCCGAATTTCTGCACGAAGTCATGCGTCGAGCTGAGCGCGAGCGCGGTCGCGGCGACGCCCGAGAACGCCAGCGTCACGAGCCGCTTCGGCAGCGTCGGACGATTTGGCTTGAACGAATCGGCCACGCTCAACAGAGTCAACGATGCGCCGTAGAAATTGAGCGACGTGATCGTCACCAAGCCGAGCAGGGAACAGATCAACAGCGGCTTCCCATAGCCCGGCAGCGCGCTGTCGGCGGCGGCGCGCAGCGCGGTTGCGACCTCGAGTTTCGGAAACATCGCCATCGAGAGCGTGCCGACGAGCATCGTCCATGTGCCGCCGATGAAGGCGCCGAGATAGGTCCACCAGAATGAGGCGCTGACGCCGACATCGCGCGGCAAATAGCGCGAATAATCAGACACGTAGATCGACCAGGAAATCTGGTACGAGGCGGCGGCGAAGACCTGCGTGATGAACGGGACCGCGCTGAAGCGCGCAAGATCGAGTTCCGCGGGCGCGAATCGGCAATGCAGAACCGCGGCGACCGAAAACACCAGCAGCGCACAGATCAGCACGTAGGCGACCAGCCGCTGCGCGACGTGAATCAAATCGTATCCGGCAATCGCGAGCAGCACCGACAGGATCGAAAACATGATCATCGTCGGCGCCGCATCGCCGCCATAGAGCGTGTGGATCGTCTGCGCGGCGAGGATCTGATTGAACGCATTGAAGCCGATGTATGCGATCAGTGCGACGCCCCAGACCAGCAGCGCCCCGACATAGCCGAATTGCGGCCGCGACTGAATCATCTGCGGCAGACCGAGCTGCGGCCCTTGCGTCGAATGGAATGCCATGAAGAACGTGCCGAACGCCGACCCCAGAACGACGGCTATCGCCATCCAGACGAGGTTTCCGCCGAGCGCGACGCCGACGACGCCGGTCGCCACGGTCGCCAGATGCGCGTCCCCCGAGAACCAAACCGGCCAGAGATGCCAGACCTTGCCGTGGCGTTCGGCTAGCGGCACATAGTCGATCGACCGTTTTTCTATCAGACGCGGCGCGCCGGCGCCCCTCCGGTTCTCGGTTCGCGCGCTGTTCGTCGACACATCGTACCTCGGAATATCGCCGCTTGGCTGCGGTGCAACGCGCATCGTACCTGCCGCCGAGCCGCCGGGCCAGGGCGCTCGCGCCCTACCGGCCGATGATCCGCCTGGTCGCGCCGGCTTCAATCGCCGCCGTGGTCGCCCCCATCGCCATGGTCGCCATGGTCGCGGTCTTCATGATCGCGCTCGCCGCGGCGCCGATCGCCGTGATCGCCGTGATCGCCGTGATCGCCGTGATCGCGGTAAGCGCGGTCTTGCCGCTCCCGGCCTCGATCCTCGTGCCGGTCGCGCTCCCGCTGATCCCCGTTCCTATGTTCGTAATGGCCGCGGCCACGGTCCTCGTCGCGGTGTTCCCGGCGTGTCGGCACGTAGACGTCGTTGTACCAACGGTCCCGGACGAAATAGACCGGCCGTCCGCACGCATCATATTGCCGACAATGCATGCGCCAATGGCGCTCGTAGCCCGGCGGCACATGCAAATAGATCGGCGCCGGCGTCGGCGCATAGAACGGCGGCGGCGCAACGAGCATGGGCTTCGCGAACACGAGCTGCACGCCCGAAATCCCGCCGATATCGAGGCGTCCGAACAGCCCCGGCTTGTCGACCGTGATCGACACGCCGACGTCGCCGGCAAACGCGCTTGCACTCGCGCACGCGGTCAAAATCGCAGCCACGCACAACAGTTTTTTCATGGACTTCATCACCCCTACGTTGGACATCGAATGACGATCGCGATGCGACGCAGCTACTCGTCATGCGATGACTATGCGGGTGAGTATCGGGCTTTTCGGCGTGCGCAGTCCTCAATTTTGCGTTAACTGTACGCAATTACATGGACGCAAACGGCGACAGATTGCATCGGCCAAAAGGTCCGGGGTGTCGGCCGACCGGAGTTCCCGGCGCCTCAGGCGTTCGCGTCGTAGATCGCGTTCGAAAGGATCCAGCGCACGGACTCGGCGCGCCTTTCGTCGATCGGCCCCGCGGGAATGGAGGCTTCGATTTTCGCATGGCGCGCACGCAGCACGTCGCGAAATTCGGCGTGACTGAAAATGTACAGCTCGTTGTTCCTGATTCCCCTGAGCACATGGCCCGCGGCCTCCATCGGGTCCATAGCCGCATCCATGAACGAGGGCGCGCCGTCGGGCGGCGCTTCGGGCGGCGCGTAGCCGCTATGTCCGAATTGCGCGGGTCGCATCTTCGCGCCTTCGCCGATGTTCGATTTGACCGTACCCGGACAATAGACCGAAACGCCGATCGGCCGGCCGATCATGTCGGTGCGCAACGCCTCGGTGAGCCCGAGCACGGCGAATTTCGAAGTTGCGTAGACCCCGACCGAACCCAGCGCGGCGATGCCGCCCATCGACGAGACGTTGACGATGTGGGCCTCGTCGCCGCGCGCGACCATGTCGGGTAGAAAAGTGACCAAGGCATTGATCACCCCGCCGACGTTGACGCTCATGACCCAATCCCAGTCGCCGTAGGTCGCCTTCTCGATCGGCCCGCCCACACCGACGCCGGCATTGTTGATCAAGATTTGCACGGGACCGAACGCGCGTTCCGCTTCGGCCTTCGCGACGACGAAGCCCGCACGATCGGTTACATCCAACTTGATCGGATGCACGCGCAGCTTCGGCCGCTCGCGGAAATACGCCATCGCCTGTTCGAAGTGACCCGCCTGCCGGTAAGTGAACGCGACTTTCGCGCCTTCCTCGGCAAGAGCCTTGACTATCCCCAAGCCGATACCGCTGCTGCCGCCGGTCACGAAAGCGGTCCTGCCGTTCAATATTTTCATTGTCACCCGCCCCTTGGAACCACCGAACGCCGCCGCCGGCCGCTCGCGTCAGCCCGCGGCGCCGAGCGGCGCCCGCCCCCGGATCATGTCCGCGCCTTTTTCCGCGATCATGATCGCCGGCGCGTTCGTATTTCCGCCCGGCACATCCGGCATGACCGATGCGTCGACGACCCGCAGGGCCTCGACGCCACGCACCTTCAGCGCCTCATCGACGACCGCAAACTCATCGCGCGCGCCGCCCATCTTGCACGTGCCAACCGCGTGCTGGGTGATGGCGCCGGTCGCGCGAACGAATTGCTCGAGATCCGCATCGCTTGCGACGTTGCCGCCGGGCGCAATCTCCTCTGCAACCAGCCCGCGCAGCGGCTCGCGGCCATAGATGTCGCGCAGCGCCTTCAGGCCGCGGATCGCACGGTCCATGTCGGAGCGCTCCTTGAAGAGGTTGAACTGGATCCGCGGAGGATCGCGCGGATCCGCGGAACGCAGCCACATTTCACCGCGGCTGTCCTGTTTGATCATCGAGACGCCGACACCGAGCGTGTGCGCCGGCCGCTTGCCGAACAAGGGAAACCACAATTCGCGCGCGCTCACTTCGCCGGCCATGCAGGTGAATTGCATGTCGGGGCGATCGAGCGCCTTGTCCGTGCGTATGAACAAATTGCCCGCGGCGCCGTTCGTCGCGAACAAGCCCTTGCCGCGCAGCGCCCATTGAAGAACCCAGCGCGCCGCACGATCGGCGCGCAGTTCGCTGCTGAATGCGCCGGGCCGAACGTTCCAGCCGGCGAACAGGAACGGGTGCTCGACCAGATTTTGACCGACGCCCGGCAGGTCCGCGAGCGGCTTGATCGCGTGGTGTTCGAGGCTTCTCGCCGGGCCGATGCCCGACAGCATCAACAACTGCGCGGAGCCGTAGACGCCCCCGGCCAAAATCACTTCCCGGTCGGCGCGCGCGACGCTGCGACGCCCATCCTTGAGATACTCGACGCCGGTCGCGCGCAAGCCGTCGAAGACGACGCGGCACGCAAGCGCGCGCGCATGTACGGCGAGATTCCGGCGGCGCAGCGCCGGCTGCAGGAACGCGCGCGCCGCGCTCGCGCGCCGGCCGCGCCGCACGGTCATTTCGCTGCGCTGAAAGCCTTCCGATTCATCGCCATGGTAATCGGAGGTTGCGGGGTACCCGGCCGCAAGCGTCGCCGCGCGAATTTCCTCATACAACATGTTCGTCGCCGGTACGACGATGTCCAATTCGCCGCCCGCGCCGTGATAGCGGTTCTCACCGAGCCAGCTGTTCTCCGATTTCTTGAAATACGGCAGGACCCCGGCGTACCCCCAACCCGGCAAGCCGCGGCGCTCCCAATCGTCGTAGTCCAGACGATGGCCGCGCGCGTAGACCATGCCGTTGATCATCGACGAACCCCCGAATCCCTTGCCGCGCGGAATCTCCACCTTGCGGCCGCCGAGGTACGGTTCGGGCTCGCTCTCGAAATTCCAGTTCAAGTCCCGGCGCAAGACGTATTTCGGAAAGGCCATCGGCATATCCTTGAACAAGCCGGTCGCCGTGCCGCCCGCCTCGAGGAGAAGAACTTTGACCTCGCGATCGAGCGTCAAGCGGTTCGCGAGCACGCAGCCCGCGGAGCCCGCCCCGACGATCACGTAATCGAAACCGCCGTTCACCGTCTTCGCCACCGGCTTCAGACCTTGCCGTCCACGCTCGAATAAAGAACTTCGTCGATTTGAATGATCGGCATGACCTTGCTGAACAGGGGCACCTCGTCGAGCAATTCCTGCGTGCGGGTCGCCATCGCTTTTTCGTAGCCCGTCCAGTCGGATATCAAGATGCTGACGACGCAGGTGAATTGCGGATCCTTGCCGTCCGCGCCCGCCGTGCCTCTGCGCACTTCGATTCGATGCAGGCTCTTCCCCAGTATGTCCTGCATCAGCGGAACGTGCCGCCGCCCATAGAAATCGAAATCGAACGTCTCGTTGCCTTTCAGGGGATATAACACGGTGATGCATTTCATGGATGACAAAGTCCTCGCCGAGTCGGATTGGATTGTTATCCGGGCACGGTATGAGATCCCCCGCACGCGGTCAATGGCGCGCGCGCGCAGGCCCCTCGCTGCGCAGCTGTTCACGCGTGATGGGATTCGATTACGCCGCTGATCGAGTGCGGCGCCGTCGATTCCGCGATGCTGCGCGGTTGAACATGCCCGCAGCGCCTGCACGTACGCACCGCCCCAGGAGATACGCCGATGTGGAACATGGATTGGAAGCCGTACGACGGCGAAGAACGGGGACTCGCGCCGCCGCCGCGCGAAATCGACCGCCGCGCGCCGTACAAGCGCATCGCGACCGAGGAAGCCTGGAACATTCCGGAGATTCTGGCCGCGCAAGTGCGGCTACTCGAACGTGCCGGTGCGCCCGACGATCCGTCGCTGCGCATGGCGGGCATGTTCTCCAAATTGAACGATCTCCAAGACCAATTGATGGATCTCGGCGAAAGACGCCTCGCGCGCATGGACGCACTCGGCATCGACAAGCAGCTGCTTCTCTTGACCTCGCCCGGCGTCCAGGTTCTCGATCCGGACGAGGGCACGGCGCTCGCGCGGCTCGCCAACGATCGGCTCGCCGAGGCCTGCGGCCGCCATCCGAACCGCTACGCCGGCTTGACCGTGTTCCAGCCCCAGGACGTCAAGGGTGCGGTCGCCGAGATCGAGCGCGGCATGCAAACGCTCAAATTGAACGGCGCCGTGCTGAACTCGCACTTTCGCGGCCGCTACCTCGATGAACTGGAGTTCTGGCCGATAATCGAAGCGCTCGAAGCGAACGACGCCGCGCTCTACATCCATCCGACGATCCCGCCGCGTGCCTGGTCGCAGCCCTACGAGTTTCGCGGCTTCGGCGGCGCGCTTGCGGGCTTCCCGCACGAAGTCTGGATGCACACGATGGGCCTGATCTTGTCGGGCGCGTTCGATCGCTTCCCGAAGTTCCGCCTCGTGATCGGCCATATGGGCGAAGCGCTGCCCCTCCTGCTGTACCGATTCGACTGGATGCAGAGCAATGCCGACGGCAAAGCAGGCCTGCGCGGCGGCGCGCCTGCGGTGAAGCTGCGCCACAAGATCTCGCACTACTTCAAGAACAACATCTGGATCACGACGAGCGGCCAAGGATGGGAGCCCTCGATCAAGTTCTGCATGGACGTGCTGGGGCCCGAGCGCGTCATCTACGCGATGGACTATCCCTACCAGCAATCCGCGGACGAGGTTGCGGCTTACGACGCATTCGACATGAGCCCGGAACACAAGAAAATGTTGATGCAAACGAACGCCGAGCATGTGTTCCGGCTGAAACGCTGAGGCGCGGCCCGCGCTCGACGAGCAAGGGCGCGTGCTCGTACCCGCATGCGTACCGCCCGCATCGGCTATACTCCTCGGCCGGTAAGCGAACGTGTGATCAGCATGCGCACAGTCAAGTTCGTCGGCATCGCCCTCGGCGGGCTCGTGGCCCTGGCCGCGGCCACGCTGGTCGGCGTGTGGCTCTTCGTCAATCCGAACGATTACAAGGACCGCATCGCCGAAGTCGTCAAGCGGTCGACCGGCCGCGAACTCGCCTTGCCCGGGACGATCAAGCTCTCGGTATTTCCGTGGATCGCGCTCGAACTCGGGCCGGCAAGCCTAGGCAATCCGCCGGGCTTCGGCGCCGAACCGTTCGCCTCCGTACGCCACGCCGCTCTGCGCGTGAAATTGCTGCCGCTGCTGCACCGGGAACTCAAGATCGGTCGAATCGAAATCGACGGATTGGATTTGCGGCTCGCCGAAAACGCTGCGGGGAAGGGCAACTGGGAAGGCTTCGGCGGCGCGAGCGCGGCAAGCGCACCCGCGGCGCCGGGCGCCGCGCCGCTGCCGGATCTCGCCGGCCTCGTCGTCAAGGATAGCCGCGTGAGCTACGGAAACGTCGTCGCCGATCACGTGAATTTTGACATGGGGCACGTCGGCGCCGGCGTCGCGGTGCCGGTCAAGCTCAAGCTCGATCTCACGACCGTCAAGGGCGCGGCGCCGATCCCGTTCGGCGCCAATTGCGACGTGATTTTGGACCTCGCGAGGAAGGAGTTCCGCTTTGCCACGCTCGTGCTCAACGGCACGATCCACCCCAAGCCGGGCGCGCCCGCGGTAGCGTGGAGTCTCTCGGCGCCCGATTCGAGCGTCGATCTCGCGGCGCAGACGCTGAACGCACCGCATTTCGTGGTCAAGCTCGCCGATGCGCGTCTAACGGGCGACGCGCACGGCGCCAGGATTATCGACGCGCCGAGCATCACGGGCGCATTCAAGCTCGATTCGCTCGCACCGCGCGAGTTATTCGACCACCTCGGGATCGCGGCGCCGAGGACGCGCGACGCGAAGACGCTCGACAAATTCGGCGCAAGCGCCGAGTTCGCCTACGGCGGCGATGCGCTGCGCCTCACGAAGCTCGCGGCGCAGCTGGATGAATCGCATCTGACCGGAAGCGCGGCGATGACGAATCTCGCCACGCATGCGCTGCAGTTCGACCTCGCGCTCGACCGCATCGACGTCGACCGATATATGAGTCCCGCACCGACCGCCGCCTCCGCTACCCCTGCGGCGGCGAAGCCCGCAGCTCTTCCGACCGCCATGCTCAAGGCGCTGCGGCTGAACGGCAACGTGTCGATCGGCAGCATGACCGTGGCCGGCGTGAAGTTGAGCAGCGTGCGCATCGGCATCGTCGCCAAAGACGGCGTGACCCATATCGCGCCCGCGACCGCGGCGCTCTACGGCGGCGCTTATATCGGCAACATCACGCTCGACGGCCGCGGCGCCACACCCGCGATAAAGCTCGATCAACGCATGACCGGCATCGACATCGCACAGCTCGCGCAGGATTTCGCGAGAACGCGGCGCATTTCCGGGCGCGGCAACCTGACGACGAAATTGATCGCGCACGGAGGCGATAGCGGCGCACTGCTCAGGAGCTTGAGCGGACATGCCGCATTGGATCTTGCGAACGGCGCGATCGTGGGGACCGACCTGTGGTGGGAGGTCAACCGCGCGACGGCGCTGCTGCAAAAGAAGGCGCTGCCCGCCGGCAGCGGCACCGGCCGCACGCAATTCGACGCCTTCAAGGCCTCGGCCGACATTACTGACGGCGTTGCCGTAACCAAGGACTTGAATATCGTTTCGCAAAACCTCCGTGTGACCGGCGGCGGTTCGACGAATCTCGCGACCCATGCAATCGCCTATCGGATCATGGTGACGCTGCTGAACGCGCCCGCGGCCGCCGGCGCCGCCACCGCGCGCACGCTCGCCGCCATCCCCGTGAGCGTCACGGGTACGCTGACCGCCCCCAAGGTGCGTGCGGACGTCGAGGGAATCGCCAAAGCGCGCCTGCAGAGCGAGTTCGACAGGCACAAGGACGAGCTGAAGAAAAAGCTCGAAGACAAGCTCAAGAGCCTGTTCAATCGATGAGCCGCGCACGCACTCGTACATTCCTCGGCACTGCGCTGTTGTCGATCTTGCTGCCTCTGGCCGCAGCGGCCGGCGCGCCCGCGGCGCAGACTCTCAACCGCCTGTTTCAAACAGATTGGGATCGCACGCTGCGTGAGAATCCGCTGCAGGCATCCGATCTCGGCGACCGCCGTTTCAACGGCCTATGGCCGGATGAGAACCTCGCGGCAATTGCACGCGCCCATGACGAGGACAAGGCCGCGCTCGTCGCGCTGGCGAAGATCGAACGCAGCGCGCTCTCGCCCGAACAACAGGTCAGCTACGACCTGTTCAAGTGGCAGCACGAGGATGCGCTGGATTCGTACAAGTTTCACGAATACCTGTTGCCGCTGAATCAACTCGGTGGGATTCAAACGGCCGGCGACTATGCACAGACGCTGCGTTTCACGACATTGAAGGACTACCGGGACTGGCTCAAGCGTCTGCGGACGTTCGGTGCGTACATGGATCAGACGATCGCGCTGCTGCGCGCCGGCGTCGCGCGTGGGCTCACGCTTCCTCGGGTGGTCGCCGCGCGCATCCCGCCGCAGATCGAGCTCAACATCGTGGCCGACCCGGAAAAGAGCACGTTCTACGCGCCGTTTGAGAAAATTCCGGCCGATATCGACGCCAAGACCGCCGCAAGCCTCGAGCGCGACGCGCGTCAGGCGATCGCCGCCACGGTCGTCCCGGCATTCCGCCGCCTACAGGCATTTTTTTCCGGCACTTATCTTCCCCACTGCCGCAACAGCGTCGCCGCCGCGGCGCTGCCGGACGGCACAGCGTATTACGCCTACCTCGTGCGCCACTTCACGACGACCGACATGACCCCCGCGCAGGTGCATGGCCTCGGCCTGATGAAAGTCGCCGAGATTCATCGGCAAATGCTGGCGATCATTCGAGACGTCGGCTTCGACGGAAGCTTCTCCGACTTTCTGCATTACCTTCGAACCGACCCGAAGTTCTATTACTCGAAGCCCGCCGACTTGTTGGAGGCCTACAAGGCGCAGGCCAAGACGATCGATCCGTTGTTGGTGACCGAGTTCCACAAGCTGCCGCGCATCCCCTGGGGCATCAAAGTGATCCCCGCCGATCAGGCGCCTGACACCTACCCCGCTTATTCTTATGCTCCGGCCGCCGACGGCAGCCGCGCGGCCTACATGTTCGTGAACCTGTACAAGCCCGAGACGCGGCCGAAGTACGAAATTCCCGTGCTCACCTGTCATGAGGGCCGGCCCGGGCACGCACTCCAGCTGTCGCTCGCGACCGAGATCAAAGGGCTGCCCGACTTCCGCCGATTCGGCTATTACAACGCATATGGCGAAGGCTGGGCGCTCTATGCGGAGGTCTTGTGCGGCGAGATGGGCCTGTACCGCACGCCTTACGAGAAGTTCGGCGCGCTCTCGTACCAGAGCTGGCGCGCGGTGCGTCTCGTCGTCGACACCGGCATCCACGCCGAGGGCTGGACCCGCCAGCAGGCGGTCGATTACATGAGGGCGAATACCGCGCTCACGCACCAGAACATCAACACCGAAGTGGATCGCTACATCGCCTGGCCCGGCCAGTCGCTCTCGTACATGATCGGTGAGCTCACGATCTTGAAACTGCGCGCGCAGGCGCGGCGAGAACTCGGGAGCCGCTTCGACATCAAGGCATTCAATGACGCGATTCTCGCGGGCGGCACGCTGCCGATGAACGTCCTAGAGCAGGCGATGCGGCAATGGATCGAGCGGCAAGCGGCCGCTACGAGGGTCCTTACCCGGAACTGAAACGGGCCCGCGCGGGCCCGTCTCGGGGTCGAGATATTAGCTCGGCATCTCGCCGCCTACTCCGCGGCGAAGCAATAGGCGCAGAGCTTGTTGCCGTCCGGATCGCGCACATAGGCTCCGTAAGCCGTCGGCGTGAACGAGCGCGGACCAGGCGCGCCCTCATCCGTGCCGCCGCTTGCAAGCGCTGCGGCATGAAATGCGCGTACGGAGGCGCGGCTCGCCGCGCTGAAGCCGATCGTGCCGCCGTTCGCAAAGCTTGCCGGCTTGCCGTCGCGCGGCTTCGTGATCAGGAATTCCGGACCCTCCGCGCCATAGAGAAAGCCCGTATCACCCATGGGCCCCGCATTCTTGATGCCGAGCGGGGCAAGCGCCGCGTCATAGAACTTGCGGCTCCTCGCGAGATCATTCGTGCCGACGCAGACATGCGTAAAAATCGCCATCGTCAACTCTCCTTCGAATTGGAAGCACTGCCCGCCAACAGGATCGGGTACCGGCCCGAAGTATATGCCGGGAATCGGTAGCACGCTCGCTGGCCCCGACCTATGGCGTCAGCGAGCACGAGGCGGCCATGGCTTCGTGATCCGCGACGGCGACGATCTCGCGAACGTCGCCGTGCCGGTCGCGCGATCCCGGTAGCTCGCGGCAGCAACGCACGAAATCGGAGGTCATGCATGCCCTGTGTGCCCCGATCGCCGGTAGCAATAAAGCTGAGCTGGATCAGTTTTGCCCGGCGGACCTCGTCCATACTTTGCCGAGTATTGGCCGGGCCGAATCCCTCCCACGACGCGTCACGAGGTCGACGGCTCGCGTGCAGGCACTTCACGGGAGGATCCGGTTGGCGATCACCACTATCGATGGCTCTGATCTCGTTGCGAGCGCCCCCACCGCGCCCCCGGTCGGCCGCTTGGAGCGCACGCCGCTCGCCCTATTGCGCTTCGCGGCTACCGCACTGCCGCAAGCGCTGCTCAACCGGCTTGCGGCGGTCGTGGTCCGCAGCCTCGCCCAATCGCATCCCCGGCTGATCCTGAATCTGGAGCGGTCCGAGCCCGCCGTCATCCACATTGCGCCGACCGACTTGCCGTATGCGTTCGCCTTGCGCGTCGGCCGCGCGCCGATCACGCTCGCGATCATCGATCCGCGCACGCCCGGTGCCGATGCGTCGGTCGCGGCGAGCGTCGCCACCCTGATTGACCTGCTCGAAGGCCGGATCGACAGCGACACGCTTTTCTTCAGGCGCGACCTCACGATCTCCGGGAGCACGGCCGCCGTCGTCGGGCTACGCAATTTGTTGGACCGCGAGGAAATGATCCTCGCAAACGAACTCGCGCTGCCGTTTGGGCCGCTCGCGCGACCCGTACGCGCCGCCGCGCGCGTGTTCGACCATGCTCTCGACCGCGTTGGCGCACGCGTCGCCGCGATGCACCGAACCTTGCACCCGCCCGCTGAATCCGGCCAGGACGTCGCCGCGGAACTCGAACAGTGCCGGGGCGAGATCGCAGCCCTCACGGCCCGCTTGGGCCGGCTCGAAGCGCGCCAGAAGAGGCGCGACGAGACGCCGAAGTGAGCGCGCGCTATCTCGAACTCGTATGCCCGGCGGGAACACCGGCCGCGCTGCGGGCCGCGGTCGATGCGGGCGCGGACACGGTGTACTGCGGATTTCGCGATTGCACCAATGCGCGCAATTATCCGGGCCTCAACTTCGACCCGGACGAGCTGCGCGAAGGCATCGGCTACGCGCACGCCCGCGGCTGCCAAGTGCTGGTCGCCATCAATACCTTTCCGCGCGCCGGAGACGAGGCGCCCTGGCATCGCGCCATCGACCAAGCGGCCGAGACCGGCGCCGACGCGGTCATCCTGGCGGATATCGGCATCCTCGATTATGCAACGCGCCGCCATCCGGCTCTGCGGCGGCACTTGTCCGTGCAGGCATCGGCCGCCAATGCGCCTTCGATCGCATTCTACCGCGAGAACTTCGGCATCAAGCGCGTGGTGCTGCCGCGCGTGCTCTCGGTCGAAGACGTCGCGAAACTCGTCGAGGAGACCGGCATCGAGACGGAGGTGTTCGCGTTCGGCAGCGTCGGCCCGATGTCCGAAGGACGCTGCTTTCTGTCGTCCTATCTCACCGGGCTCTCGCCGACCAGCGAAGGCGCTTGCGCCCCCGCAAGCCACGTCGAATATCGAGAGAAGGACGGACGCGTGTTTTCCTCGCTCGGCAAGGTGACGCTCAATTCATTCGCGCGCGGCGAACCGGCCGCTTATCCCACGCCCTGCAAGGGGCGCTATGTCACGCACGGACGCGCCTCGTACCTGTTCGAGGAACCGGTGGCGCTGAACGCGATCAGCATCCTGCCGGAGTTGAAGGCGGCCGGCGTGACGGCGCTGAAGATCGAGGGGCGTCAGCGCAGCCGTGCCTACGTCACCCAGATCGTCGGCACGTTCCGGCGCGCACTCGATGCGCTCGCGCACGGCGACTCGCCGGCGCTCGGCGATCTCAAGGTCGAGGCCGAGGGCGGCCGGGAGACTTTCGGCGCGTACCACAAGGGGTGGCGGTGAACGCCGCGGCGCGCGCCACGCTCACACTCGGGCCGCTCCTATACCACTGGCCCGCGGAAAAGCGCCGCGATTTCTATCTGCGCATCGCCGACGAGGCGCCGCTCGACACGGTATACCTCGGCGAGGTCGTTTGCTCGAAGCGCGAATCCGTGTTCGAACCTTTCCACCACAGCGTCGCCGATAGACTGCGCGCCGCCGGCAAGAAGATCGTGATCTCCACGCTCGCGCTCGTGACCACGAAGCGCGAGGTCGCCGGCATCCGCGATCTGGCCGCCGGCGATGAATTGCTCGAGGCGAACGATGTCGCCACGCTGCAGCTGCTGTCGGGCGCGCCGCACGTCGTCGGGCCGCATATCAACGTGTTCAACGAAGGGACGCGCGACTTCCTCGTCGCCCGGGGCGCCGTGCGCATCGTCGTTCCGGTGGAGATGCCCGCGCGTTCGATTCGAGTCATTGCGGGAGCGGCGCAACGATTCGATGTCGAGGTGCAGGTGTTCGGGCGGCAGACGTTGTCGGTCGCGATGCGCTGCTACCACGCGCGCTCCCACAACCTCACCAAGGACCACTGCCAGATCGTGTGCGGTCTGGACAGCGACGGTCTCGCCGCAGCGACGATCGACGGTCGCGAGATCCTGCGGATCAACGGCACACAGACCCAGTCGCGCGAATTTGGCGTTCTGCTGCCGCAGCTCGACGCTTTGCGCACGGCCGGCGTCACGCACTTTCGCCTGTCGCCGCAGGACATCGACATGGTTCGAGTCGCCGGCCTGTACCGCGGCGTGCTGGACGGCAGGACCGCCGCGGACGAGGCGCTGCAAGCGCTTCGATCCATCACGGGCGACGTCCCTTACGCGAACGGGTTCCTGCACGGACGCGAGGGGCTGGCCTGGTCGGAGACGCCGGCCGCCACGCCGGGCCTCGGCGAATCATCGGGAGAACGCGCATGAAGGTGCTGCTCGTCTATCCGCGCAACCCGGACACGTTCTGGAGCTTCAAGCACGTACTGAGCTTCGTCTCCAAGAAGGCGGCCTTCCCGCCGCTCGGTCTTCTGACCGTCGCGGCGATGCTGCCGCCCGAGTGGAATCTCGAATTGGTGGATCTGAACGTGACGGACCTGCGCGACGAGGATCTGCGCCGAGTCGATTACGTGTTTCTGAGCGGCATGATCGTGCACAGGGCGTCCGCGCACGAGGTCGCGGCGCGCTGCGCCGCGCTCGGCAAGACCGTCGTCGCGGGCGGGCCGCTGTTCACGACGGGATACAAGGACTTCCCGGAGATCGCCCATTTCGTGCTCGGCGAGGCCGAAGACGTGATGGGCGAACTCGTGGCGGACATGGAATGCGGCGCGATAAAGCCGCTCTACCGCGCCGCGGATTGGCCCGACGTGCGCAAGACGCCGGTGCCGCGCTGGGATCTCGTGCGCATGACCGACTACGTCACGATGTCGGTGCAGTTCTCCCGCGGCTGCCCGTTCACCTGCGAATTCTGCGACATCGTCATCATGAATGGACGCGTGCCGCGCACTAAGGAGCCGGCCCAGGTCGTGCGCGAACTCGAAGCTCTGCGCCGCGCCGGCTGGCACAGCATGGTGTTCGTCGTCGACGACAATTTCATCGGCAACCGCAAGCGCGCGCGCGAACTGCTCGACGCGATGATCGAATGGCGCGGCCGCGTCGCCTCGCGCATGGGTTTCCTCACGGAAGCTTCCGTGAACCTCGCCGACCACGAGGACTTGTGCGCGTTGATGGTCGCGGCGGGCTTCCGGAAGGTGTTCCTCGGCATCGAGACGCCGTCCGCGAGCGGCCTCGACGAATGCGGCAAGACGCAAAACAGCAAGCGCGATCTGGCCGAGGCCGTGCAGACGCTCCAGCACAGCGGACTGGAAGTGATGGGCGGATTCATCATCGGCTTCGACACCGATCCGCCGGATATCTTCGCGCGGCAATACGAGTTCATTCAGCGAACCGGAGTCGTCACCGCGATGGTGGGTCTCCTCACCGCCCTGCCGCAGACGGTTCTGTATCAGCGGCTTGCGCGCGAGGGGCGGCTGCTCGCCGAGACCTGCGGCAACAATACCGATGCGGCCGTCAATTTCGTGACGCGCCTGGACCGGGATTACATCATCTCGGGATACAAGGAATTGATGCGCAAGCTCTATGCGCCGCGCCAGTACAACCGCCGCATCCGCGCATTCTTGAGAGCCTTGGAACAGCGCGGTCCGGCCATGCCGATGTCCTGGACGGATCTGCGGGCGTTCCTGAAATCGATTTGGTTTCTCGGCGTGTGGCACAAGGGTCGACGCGCCTACTGGGGCCTATTTTGGTGGACCCTCCTGTCGCGCCCCCGCAAGCTGCACGCCGCCATGGAGCTTTCCATCCTCGGCCATCATTTCCGCCGGATCGCCGCCGCGCTCTGAACGGGAATCGACCGCCACATTCGCCGGCGGCGCGGGCTTGCGCCGCTTGGACCTGGCGGTGCGAAGCCGGAGAATTTCCAACGCCGCGCTCGCAGCTTCGGCTTTCCGGCGCGCCTCTTTGGCCGCTTTCTTCGCGAGCTTATGGGCCTTACGCGCTGCCTTTAGCCGCGCTTTCAGGCTGCGGACCCGTCGCTTGGCCGCCTCCGCGCTGATCGTAGCCAATTCGGCGCGCGTCCGCAGACGCTGCGCCGAGATCGCTTTCTCGTCCCTTGCGGACGCGGTTCGAACCGGCGTCACGATGAAAGCCTCGATGCAATGTCGTCCGACATACGCGTTCAGCACCCCATAGTCCGCCGCCAAAGGTCCCAACGGGCGGCGTTGAGGAGTATACCCGCTATGCCCGGGGGTGCATTTCGCGGCGGAACTCTTCACCGGCGCGCGCTGTCTCACCGGGACCAAGCGGAACTTGGGGATGTTTTCCACATGCGTAGAATTGGGGCGGACATTTGCCTCCCTCTTGCTTGCGCAATCGGCGAGGCTGTGCCAGCGTTCACGCCCTCATCGTGCGTTTAAACTGGAAACACCCGAATTGCGCTGATTTTGGCCGTACCGCCCCAGCGGTTCGATCGGCGCCGCCGTTCGTCTGCGCCGCTATGGCGGTCATGACCTCGCTCATGCTCGCCGGTTGCGCGGTGGGGCCCGATTTTACGAAACCTGCCGCTCCGAAGGTCGACCGCTATACCGCGCGTCCGCTCGCGCCCACCGTCGCGACCCCCGGCGTCGCCGGCGGGCAGGCCCAGCGCTTCGCCGACGGACACGACATTGCCGCGGACTGGTGGACGCTATTTCATTCCAAGCCGCTCAATGAACTGATCGAACATTCGCTCGCGCGCAATCCCGATCTCAAGGCGGCGCAGGCGGCACTGTCCGTGGCACGGGAAACCCTCCTCGCTCAACGCGGCGTCTATTATCCCGGCGTGGCCGCCGGCTTCTCGGCGAACCGCGAGAAGCAGTCGACCTTGCTCGCCCCGACGCCCAATTACCCGGTCGTTTCGAGCGAGTTTCAGTACAATCTGTTCACCCCGCAGGTCAGCGTTTCGTATGTGCCCGACGTGTTCGGCCTGAACCGGCGAACCGTGGAGTCCGTGAAGGCGCAGGAACAGCAGGTTCGATTCCAAATGATCGCGGCGTATAACACCCTCGTCGCGAACGTGGTCGTCGCGGCGATTCAGCAGGGCGCATTGCAGGCGGAGGTCGACGCGACACGCCAACTCATCGGCGCCAACGGCGACATGGCCCGGATTTTGCGCTACCAATTCGCCAAGGGCTATGCCAGCCGGCTCGACCTCGCTGCGCAGGAATCACAGCTTGCACAAGTCACGGCCACGCTGCCCCCGCTGCGCAAGGCTTTGGCCCAGCAGCGCGACCTGCTGGCGGTTCTCGCCGGGCGCTTTCCGAACCAGGCGCCCGCTGAAGAATTCGACCTTGCGAGCCTGCGGTTGCCGCAGGAACTGCCGGTAAGCCTACCCTCGACGCTCGTGGCGCAGCGTCCGGATGTACGCGAGGCGCGCGCGAATCTGCACGCCGCCAGCGCCCAGATCGGCATTGCCATCGCGAACCGGCTGCCGAACATCGAGTTGACCGCGAACACCGGCAGCACGGCGCTCGCGCTGTCCAAGGTGTTCACCGCCGGCACCGGCTTTTGGGGGCTGGGAGCCGCGGCGACCGCACCCCTGTTCGAAGGCGGCAAGCTGCTGCACGCGGAGCGCGCCGCGAAGGCCGCCTACGTGCAAGCGGCCGAGCAATATCGCAGCACGGTCCTGAGCGCCTTTCAGAATGTCGCCGATACGTTGACCGCGCTCGAGCAGGACGCAGCGGGCTTGAAGGCGGCCGCGGCGGCCGCGGATGCCGCGAAAGTCACGCTGGATTTGTCGCAACGACAAGCGCGTGACGGCTACGCGAGCTATCTTGCGCTGTTGAGCGCCGAACAGGCCTACCAGCAAGCCCGAATCAACCTGATACAGGCACAGGCCAATCGCTATGCCGATACGGCAGCGCTATTTCAGGCGCTGGGCGGCGGGTGGTGGCACCGCGCGGAACTAACCAAAGAAGAATATGCGAGATAAATTATTTTGCCGGATGCCGCATGAGGAGCGTCGGATGAAATTCCCGCGCGCGCTTGCAATCGCTGCGATGGCGGCGACGGCGATCGCGTCGACCAGCGCGTGTTCGCACAAAGCCGAAAGCAGCGCGCCGCAGCCGTCCATGACGGCGCGCAACGTGACACTGACGGCGGCGCAGCGGGCGCACATCCACCTTTTCACGGTCGCACCATCGAAGTACCGCGAAACCGTCGATACCACCGGAACGGTCGACTTCGACAATGATCAGGCGGCCGGCGTGTTGGCGCCCTTCTCCGGTCCGGTCTCGCGCTTGCTCGTTTCTCTCGGTGAGCAGGTCCATAAGGGCGAGCCGTTGGCGTTGGTGGATTCACCCGATTTCGCCGCGGCCGTCAGCGCCTATCGCAAGACGCTCGCCACCGCGCGCACCGCGCGCCGCCTTGCCGATCTGGAAAAGGACCTCATCCGGCACCATGGCGTCGCTCAGCGTGAAGAGGATCAGGCGCAGACCGACGCCGCCAACGCGGAGGCTGACCGCGATGCCGCCCTGCAGGCGCTCGTCGCGTTGAACGTGGATCCGCAAACGATCAAGGATATCCAACAAGGCCGGCCGGTTGCGCGCATCGAGGGTGTCATTCGCTCGCCGATCGCCGGAACCGTGGTCGAGAAACTCGTCCGCCGCGGAGAACTTCTCCAGGCGGGCACCACCCCGTGCTTTACGGTCGCCGACCTGTCGCGCGTCTGGGTCTTGGCGCAGGTATTCGGCGCCGACATCGCGTCGGTCAGCGTCGGTGACCCGGCCGAGATCGTGACCGGCGTCGCGGCCACAAGCCTTTCCGGAACCGTCGCCAATATTTCACCGCTCGTGGACCCGAACACCCGTTCGGTCGTGGCGCGCGTAGCCGTCTTGAATCCGCACGGTCTTCTCCGGAAACAAATGTACGTTCGCGTACTGATCCACGCCCGCAAGGAAAGCACCGGGCTGCTCGTGCCGGTCTCGGCGGTCCTGCGTGACGCCGAGAACCTGCCTTTTGTCTACGCTGCTGCCACCGACGGCAGCTTCGCGAGACGGCACGTGGCTCTCGGCTATCGTGCCGGCGATCAATACGACATTGCCGGCGGTCTGCGCGCCGGCGACGCGGTCGTGGTTGAAGGCGGAATCTTCCTTCAATTCATTCAGAATCAATGAGCGACCAGCCGCCCGCAGCCGGATCCCCGCCGGGAGCGGGGTCGATCATGAACCGCATCGTGGCCTCCTCGCTGCGCCAGCGTTTCATCGTCGTGCTGATGACGCTCGTGCTGATCGGCGCGGGAGCTTGGTCGCTGAAGCGCCTGCCGATGGACGCTTATCCGGATCTTTCGCCGCCGATGGTCGAGATCGTCACCCAATGGCCCGGGCACGCAGCCGAGGAAGTGGAGCGGTTGATCACGGTGCCGGTCGAACGCGGGATGAACGGTATCCCGCAAACAGCCACGACCCGCTCGATCTCGCTCTACGGATTGTCCGACGTCACGCTCACATTTAGCGACCGCACCGGCAACTACTTCGCACGCCAGCGGGTCTTCAACCGGTTGTCCGCGATCAGCCTGCCGAACGGCGTGACCCCCACGGTGTCGCCGCTGTCCGCGCCTTCCGGCCTCATCTACCGCTACGTGCTGCAAAGCCCCGACCGCTCGCCGACGGAGCTGAAGACCTTCGAGGACTGGACCGTCGAACCGCAATACAAATCCGTTTCAGGCGTGGCCGATGATTCGGGATTTGGCGGCGGCACGATGCAATATCAGGTGCTTCTCGACCCGGTCAAGATCGCGGCGGTTGGCTTGTCGGTGCAGCAAGTAGAGGCCGCTATCGCGGCCAACAACGGCAACGCCGGCGGCGGGTTCTATTCCCAGGGTGGACAGTTCTATTACGTGCGCGGCATGGGGCGCCTGCACACGTTGGAAGACATCGGCAACGTGGTGCTTGCGGTGCATGGCGGCACGCCGCTATTGCTGAAGGACGTCGGCCGCGTGGTCACGGGCATCGCCCCGCGGCTCGGTGAGTTCGGCTACGAGAAACAGGATGACGCCGTGGAAGGCGTCATCCTGATGCGCAAAGGCGAAAAAACTCAGGACGTCCTGAAGCGCGTCGAGGCCAAGACCAAGGAACTAAACGACGAGGTGCTGCCCAAGGACGTCAAAGTCCATCCGTTCTACGACCTCAGCGACCTGATCGCGCGCACGACGCGCGTCGTAGAGCGCAACCTGATGCGCGGCATGCTGCTCGTCGTCGTGGTTCTCGTCTTCTTTCTCTTCGATTTTCGCGCGGGGTTGATCGTCGCCGCGACCATACCGCTCGCACTGCTGTTCGCGTTCAGTTGTCTCGACCTCCAGGGCGCCTCCGCCAACCTACTCTCCATAGGCGCTGTCGATTTCGGCATCCTCGTGGATGGCGCGATATTCATGGTGGAAAATATTTTCCGTCAGATCGCCGCGCGGCAGGGCGCCCCGTTCAACGTCGGCGACGTCATCCGGGATGCGGCCGCGGAAGTGGACCGGCCGCTGTTCTACGCGGTCGCGGTGATCGTCGCGAGCTTCCTGCCGATCTACGTGTTGGCCGGGCCTTCGGGAACGCTGTTCAAACCGATGGCGGATACGATGATTTTCGCGCTGGTCGGTTCCCTGATCGTCACGCTGACCCTGCTGCCGGTGCTGTGCTCCTGGTTCATGCGCAAGGGCGTGCGCGAGCGGCGCAACGCCGCCTTCGAGTCGATCCAGTCGGTTTACGTCAAAGGCCTCGACTACAGCCTCGCCCATCCGTGGAGAACGACGTTCGCCTCCGCGGTGCTTCTCGCGGGCTCGCTGCTGTTGATACCGCGAATCGGCGCCGAATTCATGCCGCATCTGGATGAGGGTGCGCTGTGGGTGCGCGCAACCATGCCCTACACCATTTCATTCGACGAATCGGCGAAGATCGCTCCCAAGGTGCGGGAAGTCCTGCGCTCCTTTCCCGAAGTCACGACGGTCGCCTCGGAACTGGGCCGCCCAGACGACGGAACCGACTCCACTGGATTCTTCAACGTCGAATTCTACGTCGGCCTCAAACCCTATTCAGCATGGCGCGGCCCGTATCACACCAAAGCTGCGCTCATCGACGCCATCAATCAGAAGCTCCAATCCTTTCCCGGCATCATTTTCAATTACACCCAACCGGCCGAGGATGCGGTCGACGAAGCTGAAACGGGCCTGAAGAGCGCTCTCGCGGTCAAGATCTTCGGCCCCGACTTGCAGACGCTCCAGCAAAAGGGCAAGGCGATCAAGCAGGTCTTGGAGCATGTGCGCGGAATCCGCGACGTCACCCTCGTGCAGGAACTCGGACAGCCGAGCCTCACGATCAAGATCAACCGCGCGAAGATCGCGCGTTACGGCCTGAACGTCGCCGACCTCGACGGCCTGATCCAGACGGCCATCGGCGGAGACGTGGCCACCGAGGTCGTACAGGGGGAGAAGCAATTCGATCTCATCGTCCGTCTCGAGCGGAAATTCCGCGATAACGCCGCGGAAATCGGCAACATTCCGGTGGCAACGCCCGGTGGGCAACAGATTCCGCTGAAGGAATTCGCGGACATCCGCGTGACCAACGGCGCCTCGTTCATTTATCGCCAGAACAATTCACGCTACATCGGCGTCCAGTTCTCGGTGCAGGGACGCGATCTCGCCGGCGCGGTGAGCGATGCCATCGCCCAGGTCAAGGAGAAGGTCCGTTTGCCGCAGGACTATCGGGTGGATTGGGGCGGAGAATATACGCAATACACGGCCTCGCGCCGCCAACTCGATGTCATTTTACCTGTGACGCTGTTCTTGATCTTCCTGCTGCTGTTCGCGCTCTACAACAACTTCAAATTTCCGTTCATCACCGTGCTCGGAGTGCTGCTGTCGGCGCCGATCGGCGCCATCGCCGCGCTCTGGATCACCGGTACGCCGTTTTCGGTTTCTTCCGGCATCGGCTTCCTCGCTTTGTTCGGCGTATCAGTGCTGACGGCGGTCGTCTATATCTCCTATGTCAACGAGCTCCGCCGCGGCGGCACTTCGCTCGCCGAGGCCATCCGCCAGGGCGCGATCCTGCGGCTGCGCCCGATCATCATGACCGCACTCGTCGCGGCCTTGGGGCTGTTGCCCGCGGCGCTCGCCACCGGCGTCGGCACGGACACCCAAAGGCCGTTCGCCCTCGTGATCGTCAGCGGTATGCTTTCGCGGCTCTTGATCAGTATTTTTCTGATGCCGGCCCTCTATGCGCTGGTGGC
>VFSW01001891.1_pt1 | contig 31706 bp, 39 predicted proteins | sample 5358111 | NCBI WGS metagenome assembly VFSW01 (sample SAMN11554181, study PRJNA540505) | mine drainage metagenome | isolation source: sediment from site ElyBrook_90M | place: USA: Ely Copper Mine, Vershire, VT | collected 2017 | reverse complement strand
CGTCCCAGTTACCCCCCCCACGCCCGAGGCGGCTGTGCGCTGCGGGGGTGGGGCGCGGCGCCGCGGCCGCGGGCGCGCCGCGGCGCGCCCCGGTTCAGCAGCCACACCGCGCCGGCGCCGTCGACGTGATCGATGGCGATGCGTGCGGTCTCGTTGCGCATCTCCAACGGCAAGGCGAGGCGCACCACGGTTTTGTTCCGGCCGTCGGCGAAACGGAAGCGCGCGGTGCCGAGAATCTGTCCCTGGTCGCCATAGGCGGTCAGCGCGCCGTCGCGCGCGCCGCCTGTGCCCGCGCGCAGCAAATCCATCTCGAAGCCGTCCGCGGTGTTGGCGATTCCGGTCAGCGCCAGCGGGCCCTTGCCTTCTCTGTCGGTATAGATCCGCAGTTGCCCGAGCCGCGACAATGTTCTCGCGGTTTCGCGCGCATGCCCGTCGTCGATGCCGTCGGAAAGCCAGAGGATTTCGGGGCGTTTGGAGAATGTCATCCTCGACACGGCCGCGAGTGCGCTGCGGCGGTCGGCGAGCCAGGGCCTGGGCTCCAGCGCGCGCACGGCGCGCTCGGCGCGTCCGGCATCCAGAAGATCGGTGTCGGGCCTCGTCGCGGTCTCAACGATGGCGACGGCGCGGTGCTGGTGCGCGGCCAGCCGCACGGCTTCCTCGGCCAGGTTCTTGTGCGCCCCCCAGTTGGAGGCCGCCGTCCAGCCATTGTCGACCAGCAGAACAATGGGGCCCGTGCCCGGGACATCGAGCTTCTGTCCGATCTGCGGTTCGGCCAGCGCGACGATCACCGCCGCCGCCGCGATCAGCCGGAGCAGCATCAGCCACCATGGCGTGCCGGCGGGCGTCTGTTCCTCGTCGCGCAATCCCAAGAGCAGCCGCAGCGGCGGAAACACCACGCGCCTGGGCAGCGGCGGCGTCACGCGCAGCAGGAACCAGATCACCGGCAAAACGATCAGCGCCGCCAGAATCCACGGCGCGCCGAAACTGATGTTTGCCAGCCAATCCATGCGTGGTCAGTTCTGCATCCTGTGTCCGCCGCCGAGATCGGCATACAGCGCCACCAGTGCCGTCTGCGGCGTGCGGTCCGTGCGATGCGCCATGTAGGCCCAGCCCAGCTTGCGCGCCAGCAGCGTCAGCGCCTCGCGGTGCGCCTTGAAGCGCGTCCGGTAGTCCGCCGCGACGCTTTCCGCGCGCCCCAGCGTGTGACTGTCGGTCCCGTGCGTGGCTTCGAACCGCGTGCGCCCGGCATAGGGAAAGTCTTCTTCCGCCGGATCGATGATGTGGACGAGCCGCCCGCCCGCGTTCTGCAGGTTCAACCGCCGCATCGCGGCTTCGATGTCGGCCAGCGGCGCCAGGAAATCGCCGAACCAGACGAACTGCGCGTTGCGCGGCAGCGGCCGTTCCGGCGGCACCGCATCGTCGGCAGGCGCGCGTTCGCCGAGCGCATAACCGATGCGCCGGTAAGCGGCGCGGGAATTGGCGGGCGCCTCGCGTTCGCCGAACAGCGCGATGCGTTCGCCGCCGCGCACCAGCAGCACGCCGAGCGCCAGCGCCAGCAGGCTGGCGCGGTCGATCTTGCTGTCGCCGCCGGAGGAGAAGCGCATCGAGGGCGAGCCGTCGCGCCACAGCCAGACCGACTGCGCCGCCTCCCATTCGCGCTCGCGCACATAGAGGTGTTCGGACTTCGCCGATTGCCGCCAGTCGATGGCGTTGGCCGGATCGCCGAAGCGGTAATGATGGAACTGCCAGAAACTCTGGCCGATGCCGGCCTTGCGCCGGCCGTGCATGCCGAGACTGATCGCCGAGGCCAGCCGCTCGGCGCGCACCAGCAGCGGCGGCAGGCTGGCGCCCAGCGCCTCGGCGGCATCCTGCAGGGAGGGACGGAGCGGTTCGCTCGTGGGCATCAAAGAAGCGTCTGGCAAAGCCGGTCGATGACACTCATCACCGTCATGCCTTCCGCGCGCGCGGCGAAATTGATCGCCATGCGGTGGCGCAGCACCGGTCCGGCCAGCGCCACGATGTCGTCGGTCGACGGCGCGAGGCGGCCTTCGATCAGGGCGCGGGCGCGCGCCGCGAGCATGAAGGCCTGGCTGGCGCGGGGGCCGGGACCCCAGGCGATGACATCGCGCAGCTCCGGCGCGCCGTCGGCTTCGGGACGCGCCGCGCGGACCAGTCGCAGGATGGATTCGACAACCTGTTCGCCGACCGGGATGCGCCGCACGATCGCCTGTGCCGCGACCAGCGCCTCGGGGGCGCAGACGCGTACCGGCGCGGTCTCGTCGCCGAAGGTGGTGGACAGCAGCATCTGCCGCTCGGCGTCCTTGTCGGGATAGCCGACGTCGATCTGCAGCAGGAAACGGTCGAGTTGCGCTTCGGGCAGCGGATAGGTGCCTTCCTGCTCCAGCGGATTCTGCGTCGCCAGCACATGGAACGGATGCGGCAAGCCATAGCGCGTACCGGCCACGGTCACCTCGCGCTCCTGCATCGACTGCAGCAGCGCCGACTGCGTGCGCGGCGAGGCGCGATTGATCTCGTCCGCCATCAGCAGCTGCGTGAAGACGGGTCCCTTGAGGAACCGGAAGGCGCGCTGATGGTCCTCGGATTCCTCCAATACTTCGGAGCCGATGATGTCGGCCGGCATCAGGTCGGGCGTGAACTGGATACGCTTCCAGTCGAGGCCGAGCACGGTGCCCAGCGCTTCCACCAGCTTGGTCTTGGCCAGGCCCGGCACGCCGATCAGCAGCCCATGACCGCCGGCCAGCAGGGTGATCAGGGTCTGGTCGATGACATCCTTCTGGCCGAAGATGACGCGGCCGATGCCTTCGCGCACCTTGGCGAGGATTGCGGCTGCCTCTTCGGCGTGCGCGACCGCCTGGCCCTTCAGTTCCTCGCTGATCGTGTCGTTCATGAAGCTATGCTGTCCAGGTTGCGGACGGAGCGTGGCCCCGCCTAATCTTCGTGCCGAAAGCGCGTTGGCCGGAACGTACCGCGCTCCGGCAGGCGCAACAAGGAGAAGCGGGTTTTGCCTCGGTTGCGCCCGCTGTTGCGACTCGATGACGGGCGATTTTCCCCTTGGACTGGCAAGCCTCCAACGCGAGGCGGCGAAAGGGCGCGCCCTGCCGCCGGTCGAGACCTGGAACCCCGCGCATTGCGGCGATATCGACATCCGCATCGCCCGGGACGGCACCTGGTTCCATCTCGGCACGCCGATCGGCCGCAAGGAACTGGTGCGCCTGTTTTCCACGATCTTGCGCAAAGATGACGACGGCTTCCACCTCGTCACCCCGGCGGAGAAACTGCGAATCAAGGTTGACGATGCGCCGTTCGTCGCCGTGCTGCTGCAGACGGTGGGCGAGGGTGCCGGCCAGCGCCTGATCTTCACCACCAATGTCGGCGACGAGGCGGTGGCCGGGCCGCTCCATCCCATCCGCGTGGAGACCGATCCGGTGACGCAGGAGCCCGCGCCTTATCTGCATGTGCGCGGCGGGCTAGAGGCCAAGATCGCGCGCGCCGTCTTCTACCAGCTTGCCGATCTCGCCGTGCCGGATGCGCATCACGACCATCTTGGCGTCTGGAGCTGCGGTGCGTTCTTTCCCCTGGGACGGTCGGCATGACGCCCGCGACGCTGCTTACCCAGGACGGCATCGACGCGTTGCGCGCGCGGTTGCTGTCGGACGCGCCGGCGCTGCCGCTGAGGCCGACCCGCGGCGACTACGATCTGAATCCCTCCGCGCGGTCGCTGGCGCCGCGCGAACTCGCGCCGGCGGCCGTGCTGCTGCCGATCGTCACACGCGCGGCGCCGACGGTGTTGCTCACGCGGCGCAGCGAGAACCTGCCGCGGCACGCGGGCCAGGTAAGTTTCCCCGGCGGGCGCGTCCAGGACAGCGACGCCTCGCTGGTGGCGACCGCCCTGCGCGAGATGACGGAGGAAACCGGCATCGCGGCGGATTTCGTCTCTATCGCGGGCTTTCTCGACGTTTATGAGACCGGCACAGGCTACGCCATCCTGCCGGTGGTGGGAGTGCTGCGCGAAGGATTCGCCGTGAAGCCCGACGCGCGGGAAGTGGCGCATGTGTTCGAGGTGCCGTTGGCCTTCCTGCTCGATCCGGCCAACCGCCAGGAACATGTGCTCGAATGGAAAGGCGGGATGCGGCGCGTTTACGCCTTCCAGTACGAAGCGCATTATATTTGGGGTGCGACGGCGGCGATGCTGGTGAACTTCGCGGAAAGGCTTCATGACGCGTCTTGACCCTCAGCCCTGGATGAACGCTCCCCAGACGCGCAGGCTGCTGGCGGCGCTGGGCGAGGCGCGGTTCGTCGGCGGCGCGGTGCGCAATGCGCTGCTGGGAAAGCCCGTCGCCGATGTCGACATCGCCACGCCGCTGACGCCCGATGCGGTGCAGAAGAAACTCGCGGCCGCGGGTATCAACGTGGTGCCGACGGGCATCGATCACGGGACCGTCACGGCCGTCGTCGACGGCAAGCCGTTCGAAGTCACCACCTTGCGCCGCGATGTCGAAACGGACGGGCGTCATGCCGTCGTGAGGTTCACGACGGATTGGGCGGAAGACGCCCGGCGCCGCGACTTCACCATGAATGCGCTTTATGCCGACGCCTCCGGCGAGGTGTTCGATTTCGTCGACGGCGTCGAAGATCTGAAGGCGGGCCGCGTGCGCTTCGTCGGCGACGCCGCGACGCGCATCTGCGAGGATTATCTGCGCATCCTGCGCCTCTTCCGGTTCCACGCCTGGTACGGCCAGGGGGAGATCGACGCGGCGGCGTTGCGGGCGGCGGCGGCGGAAAAGACCGGCATCGCCAAACTTTCCGGCGAGCGTATCGCCAAGGAGATGTTGCGTCTGCTGGAGGCGGAGACGCCCGCGCCCGTGCTGCGCCTGATGGCGGCGTCGGGAATCCTGGCGGAAGCGCTGCCGGGCGAACTGGGCATCGCGCGCCTCGAACGGCTGGCCGAAATCGATGCCGCCAATTTCTTCCCGCCGGACGCGTTGCTCAGGCTTGCGGCGCTGTTGCCGCATGATGCCAAGGCGGCCGCACAGGTCGCCGAACGCTGGAAATTGTCGAATGCGGCGCGGACGCGGCTGGAAGACCTCGCCGGCGCCAACGAGAAGATCGCGTCCTATCTTTCGATCCGCGAAGTGCGCAAGCTGCTCTACCGGCTGGGCGCGCAGCCCTTCAAGGACCGGTTGTTCCTGAAATGGGCGGAGGATTCCAAGGCCGCCATGCAATGGCGCGCGCTTCTGGCGATGGCCGATGCCTGGAAACGCCCGCGCTTTCCGCTGACGGGACGCGACGTGATGCTGGCCGGCGTACCCGAAGGGCCGCTGGTGGGGCGCGTGCTGGGCGAGGTGGAAGACTGGTGGGTCGACAGCGATTTCACCGACGACGAATTTTCGCTCGCGGAACGGCTCAAGGCGGTGGTGCAGGCGGTGGTCTATTGATGCAGTTCGAAATTCTCGATTCCCTTTCTCTTCCCGCCGATCCGGCCAAAGCCAACGAGGACGCCTTCGCGGCGGAGCGCGAAGCCGCCGTCGTGTTCGACGGCGCCACGGGGCTGGGCGAGATGCTGCTGCCGGGGCCCAGCGATGCGGCCTGGATCGCGCAATTCGGCGCGCGTCGCCTGATGGCGCATATGCGCGACGGCGATGCGCCGGAAGACGCATTGCGCCACGCGCTGGCGGACGCCGAGAAATCCTATTGCGGGCTGCGCCGGCGTCCGCCCAAGGAGACCTACGAAATCCCCTTCGCCTCGATGATGTTCGCGGCGGCGAACGGCGGCGGTTTCGAGGCGTTGTGGTTCGGAGATTGCGCGGCGCTGGTCTTGCGGCCCGGCGAGGCTGTCGAAATCGTCGGTGAAGCCTTCGACAAGCGCGCGGCCGAAGCGCGCCGCGTCAAGATGCTGGCCGAAGCCAAGGGGCTCGCGCCCGCCGCCGGACTTTCCCGCGCCGAATATCTGCCGCATCTGCGCGCCGCGCGGAACAAGGTCAACAGCGCCAGCGGCGACTGGCTGTTTTCGCCCGATGCGCGCGCCGTCGATCACGTCTCGGAACAGCAGGTCGACGCGCCCGCCGGCACGCTGGTGCTGTTGTCCACGGACGGCTTCCTGGCGCTCGCCAGCGACTACGAAGCCTATGACGCCGATGGGTTGATCCGGACCGCGCAGGCAAAGGGCCTGAAGGCGCTCAGCGGGGAACTGCGCGCCCTCGAAGCGGGTGACGCCGAAGGCCGCCGCTTCCCGCGCCTCAAGAAGAGCGACGACGCCACCGCGGTCCTGTTGCGGTTGACTTAAAACGGATCGGCATCATTCCACGGCGGCAGTCGCCGGCCGCGCGGCCCCCATCGAGCGATCGCCCGTGCGCCGGCCGCGCAGGATCGTCATGCTCCAGTGACCGTTGAGGCGGCGGCGCAAGCTGCCGGCCAGCCTCGGCGCCACAAACTCCGCACCGACCATGAAGCGCAACAGCGGTCCGAACGCGGCCATGGCCGTCATACCGATCGTGTAAAGATTCGGCACGGCCGTTTCGAAGCGGGACGAAACGGCCGGGCTGCGCCCGTCCGGCGAAATCTGCTCGCGAAGGGATTGGGACAGGAACTGCAGTCGCGTCATGTCGACCTGGTAGCCGGTCGCGGCAATCACGTGATCGCAGACAAGCGTCTTGCGTTCACCCGATGCCGTCTTGAGCCGCAGCGTCACCCGCCGGTCGGCGAGATCGGCGCCTTCAATGGCGACTCCCAGGGTTCTCTGCACCGTGCGCTCGACCTTTTCACGCATGAACCAGCCGCCGGCGGCATGCATGTGGCTGCGCACCGCGCGCGCCCGCAAACTGGCCGGCAGATGGTGAACCGCGAGCGGCGCGATCGCACAGAAATAGGACCGCCAGCCCTGACCGATGGTCGACGGCGGATTTTTGAGCTTGTACCCGATCTTGTCGGCATCGGGGCTTGGCGTGACGTTGTACTGGATCTCGTCCGCCCGCGCGACGATGTGCGGATTGGCGCCCGCCTCGTGCAGATCCCAGGCGAGATCGATGGCCGACGAGCCGGCGCCCACGATCGCAACGTCCTGTCCCTTGAAGCGCTTGAGAGACCGGTGGTCGTAGCTGTGCGACACGGCGCCGGGCGGCAGCTTGGACAGTTCCTCGGGAACATACGAGAAGTGGCTCACGCCGACCGCCACGACCACGGTGCGGGCCTTGAATTTTTCTCCGCTCTCCAGCGTCACGGCGAAGCCGTCGTTTTGGCGCTCGACCGACGTCACCAGCACGTCTTCCAGATTGGGAGCATGGCGCGCGCGGAACCAGTCGCCATAATCGAGGAACGTGTCGAGAGAGATCGAATGGGCCCGGTCGGCATAGGGGATGCCGCGCCGCGCGCAATAGGCCTTGAGGGTGGACTCTTTGCCGGGTGCGGAGAGATTGGATGCAAATCCCTCGGATTTTAGGAACATGCCCTCCGGCATGTGCGAACGCCAGGTGTCCAGCGGCTTGCCGAAGATACGGAAATTGATGCCGCTGGCGCGCAGATGCGCCGCCAGGGAAAGCCCGTAGGGCCCCGCGCCAATGATCGCGACATCACATGCATTAGTCATCCTGGTCTCCGTATTTGGGAACGCGTGTGTTTCAAAATGAACCAACAGACGTGCTTTTACGTCTTAGAACCAGGATTATTCGAAATTCGTGCCAGGCACGGTTTTTGCGGCGGACCCGCGGGAGTGCTGGAGGCTGTGACGTGAAAACCAAGATATTGCTCGCGGCGACGGTCGATTGGCCTTCTGTGGCGCGCTACGCCAACGGCTTTGCCGCGTCCGGATGTTCGGTGGAGGTCATGACGCCTGAAGGATCGCCGGCCTGCATCAGCCGCTATGTTGACAAGTGCCACGCTTACGACGCGTTTCGGCCTCTGTCGTCCTTGCGGCGCGCGATCCGGGACTCGGGCGCGGCATTGATCGTCGCGTGCGACGACCGCGTCGTTCGTCAGCTGGTCCGGCTATACGAAAAGGAAGCGCCTTCCGGCTCGTCGATAGCGCAGCTCATCGAAGCCTCGCTTGGTCAGCCCAAGAACTATGCGCGGCTGATGTCGCGCAACGACTCGCTCGCTTCGCTGCGAGAGGCGGGGGTGCGCGTCCCGCAGACTTTCGCGGCCGCCTCGGAAGCGGAGCTGGACGTCGCCCTCGAACGCGTCGGCTTGCCCGCGGTCCTGAAACAGGATGGCAGTTGGGGCGGCGAGGGCGTTGTCATTGTCCGCGACCGCACGGAAGCGTTCCGGGCCTATCGCCGCCTCTCGACGCCCCCGTCGCGGCTTCGCAGTCTGTACCGCGCCGTCAAGCGGCGCGATCCGCATCACCTGGTCGCCGCGCTTGTGCCGCCGCGCTGGTCGGTTTCCGTCCAGCAGTTCGTCGAGGGGACGCCGGCGGCAAGCGCGTTTGCCGCCTGGAAGGGCGAAGTCGTCGGTTCGATCTCCTACGATGTTCTTGTCGCCGATCGCGAGATCGGGCCGCCCAACGTGATCAGGCGGGTGGACTGTGCCGAAATCGACGGCGCGACCAAGATCGTCGCCAGAACGTTTGGCCTTTCGGGTCTGCACGGCATCGATTTCATTCGTGACAGCTCCGGCGCGGTGCATCTCATCGAGGTCAATCCGCGCGCCACGCAGGGCGGGACCTTGGCCTTCGGCAAGAACAGGGACTTGCCGGCGAGCCTGGCCGCGGCGATCGCCCCGGACGTCACCGGCATGCGCAAAGCGATCGAGAGCGACATCGTCGTGTTCTTCCCGCGCGAATGGGCGAAGAATCCGGCCAGTCCGTATCTGGCCATGGGCCATCACGACGTGCCGTGGGACGATCCGGGCGTGCTCAAGGCGGCGCTGTCCTTGTGAGTGATAGCGCTCGCGGCCACCGCTTGCCTGGCCGCCGGCGGTTCGCGATGCGCGTTATCCCGGCTGCATCATCATCATGCCGCCGTGCACGATCATCGACACGGCGACATAGAGCACGATCAGGATGCCGGCATAGCTGATCCACGGGTAGCGGTTCAGCAGTTTGGCCACGAAGGTCGCCGCCAGGCCCATCAGCGCGACCGACAGCATCAGCCCGATGATCAGCACGCCGATGTGATGCATGGCCGCGCCGGCGACGGCCAGCACGTTGTCCAGCGACATGGAAATGTCTGCGGCGGCGATGTGAACGATGGCCCGACGCACCGCCGCCGTGTTCTGGCACCGCAGGGGTCCGTTTTCCGTCGGATCGGTTTCCGTCAGCAGCTTGGTGGCCTGATGTTCCTTGTGCGCCTGGCGAATATCGCGCCACAGCCGCCAGCACACCCACAACAGCAGGATGCCGCCGGCGATCATCAGCGGGATGTATTCCAGCAGTTGCACCGCAAAGACCGCCAGCACGACGCGCAGCACGACGGCCGACGCCAGTCCCCAGAAGATCACCTTGCGCCGGTCGGAGGCGTGCACATGCGCGGCGGACATGCCGATGACGACGGCATTGTCGCCCGCCAGCACGAGGTCGATCAGGATCACCTGAAGCAGTGCGAAGAAGCCGCCCTGTGTGAAGATGTCGAACAATGCGGTTCCTCGTTTAAATCGGCCGTCTCAGGGCCAGCGTGCTTCCGGCGGCAAGGACATCAGGATGGCTTCCGCATTGCCGCCGGTCTTCAAACCGAACTGCGTGCCGCGGTCGTAGAGCAGATTGAATTCCGCATACCGGCCGCGGCGCACCAGCTGATGGGCCCGCTCTGCGTCGGTCCAGGTCCGTCCCATGTGCCGTCTTACGATGTGGGGATAGATGTCCAAGAATGCGAGTCCTACCGCGCGGGTGAAGGAAAAGTCCTTATCCCAGTCGCCGCTGTCCAGATAGTCGTAGAAGATGCCGCCGACGCCGCGCATTTCGCCGCGATGCGGCAGGAAAAAGTACTCGTCGCACCACTGTTTGAAACGCGGGTAATAGGTCGGATCGGCGGCATCGCAGGCGCGCTTCAATGCCGCATGGAAATCGGCGGTATCCGCCGCATCGGCCGTCATCGGCGTCAGATCCGCGCCGCCGCCGAACCAGCCTTTTTCCGTGACGATGTGGCGGGTGTTCATGTGGACGGCCGGGACATGCGGGCTCTGCATATGGGCGACCAGTGAAATGCCGCTGGCCCAGAAGTGCGGATTCTGGTCGGCGCCGGGAATGGTTTTGGCGAATTCCGGCGCGAATGTCCCGTGCACGGCCGAGACGTTGACGCCGACCTTCTCGAAGACGCGGCCGCGCATGATGCTCATCACGCCGCCGCCGGTTTCGGCGCCGTCTTCGGGCGGGCGGGTCCAGGCCTTGCGCTCGAAGCGGCCCGCCGGGCGGTCATCCAGCGTGCCTTCGTCCTCGATGGCTTCGAAAGTGGCGCAAATCCGGTCGCGCAGATTCTCGAACCAGGCCTTGGCTCGGGCTTTGCGCTCGGTCATGGAAACCCCTTCGTCTGCCTCAACGCTTCGGCCAGCACGATGGCTCCCGCCTGCGCCACGTTCAGCGACCGCTCTTTGACGGGAATCCGCAGCCGTGCATCCGCCCGCTCATGCACTGCATCAGGTACCCCTTCGCTCTCCCGGCCCAACAGAAGAACATCATTGGGGCGAAAGGCAAATTCCACATAGCGGTCGACGCCCATGGTGGTGAGCAGGACGAGCCGGAGTCCGGCGCGGGCGGCCAGGAATGCCTGCCAGGATGGATGGCGCACGACCTCGGCGCGTCCCAGATAGTCCATCCCGGCGCGCCGCAGTTTGGCGTCGCTGAACAGGAAGCCGCAGGGCTCGATGATGTCCACGCCCACGCCGAAGCAGGCGCCCAGCCGGATCAGGGCGCCGGTGTTCTGCGGGATATCCGGCTCATAGAGGGCGAGGCGCACGTCGGATTTCCTATGAATTGACAAAAAAGAATTTTCCTTTATAGGAATATTCCTGTCTGGGCAATGGCGCAGCATCCATGAGCAAATATGACCGTCTCGGGACCTATCTGCGAGAGCAGCGCATGAACGAAGTGCCGATGACGTTTGCCGAAATCGAGCGCGTCGTGGAGACCAAGCTGCCGAAATCGCAAGAGAGCCAGGCCTGGTGGAGCAACAGCCCGTCCAACAACGTCATGACGAAGGTTTGGCTCAGCGCGGGGTTTGAAACGACGCAGGTCGACATGGAACGTAAGAGACTGGTCTTCAAGCGCGTTGTGGCATCGCAGACCGCAAGCGGCATGACCGAGGATGCGCGCGACGTCGAATATGCTGAAAACAAGTCGCCGCGCCGTTCGCCACTGTTCGGTGCGTTGCAAGGCACGTTCACGATCGAGCCGGGATACGATCTAGCGCAACCGGCTTTGGATGAGGATTGGGAGCAAGCCTTCAATGAGAAGTGGGACGGACTTCTCAAATGACTGCGCCAATCCTGCTCGACACCTGCGCCACGCTCTGGATCCTGGCGAACGAACAGATGCGGCCAGGGGCCGTCGAGGCGATCGATATCGCCTTTGATCGCGGCGAAAAGGTTCGTGTGTCGCCAATTACCGGATGGGAAATCGGTTTGCTGGCCAAGAGCGGCAGATTCAAATCGAGCTATACACCCGAGCGATGGCTTGAGAGGCTGCTGGGCCGGCCCGAAATAATGCTCGCCGAGCTGCCGCCGGAGGTGCTTTTGGCCTCGTCCTTCCTGCCCGGGAAGCCCCCGAAGGACCCCTCGGACCGCATAATTGCCGCTACGGCACGCGAATTCGGCCTGACGGTGATGACCCGGGACCGCGCTCTGCTGGCTTATGCGGCCGATGGACATTTGAGCGCTGTGGAATGCTGAGCGTCCGGGGCCGCAAACTCTTGCGCAGATGGACACTTTTCTGCGATTCTGCGTCATTCTGCCGCAAGACCCCTGCGACATGTCGGTCTAATTTAGCTCTTGCGTCTTAGACGCGCCGTTTTTTCGCGGAACGGCGTGCGAAGGGGTATTGTTTTTTCGATTCTACACTCAAGGAAGGTGATCCTCGTGGCGACTGCGACCAAGCCGGAACCGACGCGACGCGATTTTCTCTATCTGGCGACCGGGGCCGTCGGCGCCGTCGGCGCGGCCTTCGCGGCGTGGCCCTTCATCGACCAGATGAACCCGACGAGCGCGGTCCTGGCCCTGGCGTCCATCGAAGTCGACATCACGTCCATTCAGCTGGGCCAGCAGGTCGTGTTCAAATGGCGCGGCCATCCGCTCTTCGTGCGCCGCCGCACGCCCAAGGAAATCGCCGAGGCGCGGGCCGTGCCGGTCTCCGAGCTGATCGATCCGGTGGCGCGCAATGCCAATCTGCCCGATAGCGCGCCGGCCACCGACGCCAATCGCGAGTTCAAGCCGGAATGGCTGGTGCTGGTGGGCGTCTGCACGCATCTGGGCTGCACGCCGACGGTCTCGACGCCGCAATCCCCGCAGGGTGACTACGGCGGCTGGCTGTGCCATTGCCACGGTTCGCAGTACGACGTGGCCGGCCGCGTCCGCAAAGGTCCCGCGCCGCAGAATCTCGCCGTCCCACCCTATTCCTTCACGTCCGACACCAAGATCAAAGTCGGGTAACGGAGCAAACAATGGCCGGTCATTCGACCTACGTTCCCGCTTCTGGCTTTGAGCGCTGGCTCGACAGCCGTCTGCCGATCATGCGGCTGATGCATGACACGATGACCACGTTCCCGACGCCGCGGAACCTGAACATCTGGTACACCTTCGGCGGCATCCTCACCTTCTGTCTCGCGGTGCAGATCGTCACCGGCATCGTGCTGGCGATGCATTACGTGCCCAGCGCCGACATGGCCTTCAATTCCGTCGAAGGGAGGATCATGCGCGAGGTCAATTACGGCTGGCTGATCCGCTACATCCACTCCAACGGCGCGTCGATGTTCTTCCTCGCCGTCTACATCCACATGTTCCGCGGCCTCTATTACGGTTCCTACAAGGCGCCGCGCGAAGTCATCTGGATCCTCGGCGTGCTGATCTATCTGCTGATGATGGCCACGGCCTTCTTCGGCTATGTGCTGCCCTGGGGACAGATGTCGTTCTGGGGCGCCACCGTCATCACCAGCCTGTTCAGCGCGCTCGACCAGGTGATCCCGCATCTCGGCAGCGCCATCACGTCCTGGCTGTGGGGCGGCTTTGCCGTCGGCGACGCGACGCTGAACCGCTTCTTCTCGCTGCACTACCTGCTGCCCTTCGTGATCGCCGGCGTGGTCGGCCTGCACATCTGGGCGCTGCATGTCCCCGGCAATAACAATCCGCTTGGGATAGACGTGAAGGGTCCGCAGGACACGCTTCCGTTCCACCCCTATTACACGGTGAAGGACGCGTTCTATCTGTCGCTGTTCCTCATCCTGTTCGCGGCCTTCGTGTTCTTCGCGCCGAATTTCTTCGGCAATCCCGACAACGCCATCCAGGCCAATCCGCTGGTGACCCCGCAGGATATCGTGCCGGAGTGGTACCTGCTGCCGTTCTACGCCATGCTGCGTTCCATTCCGCAGAAGCTGATCGGCGTGCTGGTTCTGGTCGGCGCGCTGGTAACCCTGGTCTTCGTCCCATGGCTGGACACCTCCAAGGTGCGCTCCTGCCGCTTCCGGCCGCTGATGAAGCAGTGTTTCTGGCTCCTCGTGCTGGACTGCGTGATGCTCGGTTATGTCGGTGCGCAGAGCGCGGACGCGGCGCTCAGCCTCGGCGGGATGCAGTTGCCGCTGGTCTGGCTGGCGCGCCTCGGCACGGCGTATTACTACGGCTTCTTCTGGCTGATCATGCCGATCGTCGGCCTGATCGAGACGCCTAAGGCCCTTCCCGAAAGCATCGCCAAGGCTGTCCTTGGCGCCAAAGCGAAAGCGTGAGGAGAACGGACATGAAGATCGCTCCCCCGCTTATCGCCCTGGCGCTCGGCATTTCGCTCTGCGCCGCGGCGTCCGCCGAAGACACCAGCCTGCCGCTGCCGATCAAGCACGTGCAATGGTCTTTCGAAGGGCCGTTCGGAATGTACGACCAGGCCGCGCTGCAGCGCGGCTTCCAGATCTACAAGGAAGTCTGCTCCGCCTGTCACAGCCTCAACCTCGTGGCCTTCCACGATCTGGCGGCGCCCGGCGGCCCCGGCTTCACCGAGGCGCAGGCCAAGGCGATCGCCGCCGGCTACAAGATTCCCGCGCCGCCCAACGACCAGGGCGAGGTCTTCGACTCCAACGGCAACCGCCTGACGCGTCCCGGCATCCTTGCCGACCATTTCCCGCCGCCGTTCCCCAACGAGGAAGCCGCGCGCACGGCCAATGGCGGCGCGCTGCCGCCCGATCTGTCGCTGATCATCAAGGCGCGGGCCGGCGGGCCGGACTACGTTTATTCGATTCTGACGGGTTTCAGCCAGAAGCCGCCCAAGGGCTTCAAGGTGCTCGACGGGAAATACTACAATCCCTATTTCCCCGGCCGGAACATCTCCATGCCGCCGCCGCTGATGGACGGCTCCGTCACCTTCTCCGACGGCACGCCGAACAACGTGGCGCAGGAAGCGCATGATGTCGTCACCTTCCTTGCCTGGGCATCGGAACCCCAGCGGGACGAACGCCATCGCATGGGCTTCGAGGTGATGGCCTTCCTGGTGCTGCTTTCGGGCTTGCTGTTCCTCTCCTATCGCAAGATCTGGAAGGACGAGCACTGACCGTCACGCCGAGGGGCGGGCGGCGACACCGTGAGCCTCGAACCAGACAGGCTTGCCCGCCTTCCCGCCCATGCTAAAACCCACCCTTTCCCGAAGGGTGGGTCATGAGTAGGACAGTTCTCGGCGTCATCGGCGGCAGTGGCGTCTACGATATCGCCGGCCTCGAGTATCCCCATTGGGAACGGCTGAAGAGCCCGTGGGGCGAGCCGTCCGACGCGGTGCTGCTGGGCCGCTATGCCGGCGTCGACATGGCCTTCCTGCCGCGCCACGGCCGCGGTCATATCCAGTCGCCGGGCTCCATCAACTACCGCGCCAATATCGACGTGCTGAAGCGGGTCGGCGTCACCGACGTGTTGTCCGTCTCCGCCGTCGGTTCGCTGAAGGAAGAGCTGCCGCCCGGCACTTTTGTGATGGTGGACCAGTTCATCGACCGCACCTTCGCCCGCGAGAAGAGTTTCTTCGGTCCGGGGTTCGTCGCGCATGTTTCGATGGCCCATCCGGTCTGCGCGCGGCTGTCCGGCCTGCTGGTGGAAGCCGCCGCCGAAGAGGGCATCAAGCACGCCAGGGGCGGCACCTATGTCTGCATGGAAGGCCCGCAATTCTCCACGCTCGCCGAATCCAATCTCTACCGTTCCTGGGGCTGTTCGGTGGTCGGCATGACGGCGATGCCCGAAGCCAAGCTGGCGCGCGAGGCCGAGCTGCCCTACGCCACCGTCGCCATGGTCACCGATTACGATTGCTGGCACCCCGATCACGATCACGTCACCGTCGACGCGGTCATCAAGGTTCTGCTCGACAACGCCGAACATGCGCGCAAGCTGGTCTGCCGCGTGGCGCGGAAGCTGGGGCCCGAGCACACGCCATCGCCGCAGATCGAGCATGTGCTCGACACCGCGCTGATCACCGCCCCCGAAAAGCGCGATCTGGTGGTGATGGCCAAGCTCGACGCCGTGGCGGGCAGGGTTCTCAAGAAGTAATGGATGGCCGGGTCGGGCTGCGCTGCCCGGCCATGACGAAGGGAAATAGTATGGATTTCAAATCCGCCATCCGCACGATTCCGGATTATCCCAAGAAGGGCATCCAGTTCCGGGATGTCACCACGCTGTTCGGCAATCCGCGCGGCTTCCGCGCCGCGGTGGACGCGCTGGTGCAGCCTTATGCGGGCGTGCGCATCGACAAGGTGGCGGGCATCGAGGCGCGCGGCTTCATCCTGGGCGGCGCGGTGGCGCACCAGCTTTCCACCGGCTTCGTGCCGGTGCGCAAGAAGGGCAAGCTGCCCTTCACCGTGATCGGCGAGGAATACGATCTCGAATACGGCAAGGACAGCGTCGAAATCCACATCGATGCCGTGAAGCCGGGCGATCATGTCGTGGTGGTGGACGATCTGATCGCCACCGGCGGCACCGCTTTCGCGGCGATCAGGCTGCTGGAACGCGCCGGCGCCAAGGTGATCGGCTGCTGCTTTGTCATCGATCTTCCAGATCTCGGCGGCGCCGACAAGATCCGTGCGCTCGGCAAAGAGGTCACGACACTGGTGAAGTTCGAGGGACACTGAGCCATGAAACTCTACATGGCCCCCGCGTCCCCCTTCGCCCGCAAGGCGCGCGTCATCATCCGCGAACTCGATCTCACGCGGCTGGTCGAGGAAATCGCGGTCAACCCCGCCACCAGTGAAGAGCTGCACCGCGCCAATCCGCTGCGGAAAATTCCCGCGCTGGTGCTCGACGACGGTTCCGCGCTGATCGATTCGCCGGTGATCTGCGAATATCTCAACGAACTCGGCGGCGGGAAATTCTTTCCCGGCATGAGCATCTGGCGCAACGTCTCCGGCCGCTGGCGGGCGCTCGGCCTGCAGGCGCTGGGCGACGGCATCGCCGAGGCGGCGGTCACCTGCGTCTATGAAGGGCGCCGCCCGGAAGAGCTGCAGAACAAGGACCTGATCGCCAAGCAGATGGGCATCGTCGCCCGGGGGCTCGACGCCCTGGAGCGCGCGCGCTTTGCCGAGGAACCGACGATCGGCGAGATCGCGGTCGCCTGCGCCGTCGGCTATCTCGATTTCCGCATGCCCGATCTGGGCTGGCGCGAGACCCACCCGAAGCTGCGCGACTGGTACGAGGCCTTCGCCAGATATCCCTCGATGCAGGCCACCATGCCGGCGAACGCGACTTGAAAATCCACGGCAAACCCTATCGCACCATCTGGCCGCGCGGCGACGAGGCCGTGGAGGTGATCGACCAGACGCGCCTGCCGCACGAATTCGCCACGCTGACCCTGCGCACGCCCGAAGACTGCGCCCGCGCCATCAAGACGATGATCGTGCGCGGCGCGCCGCTGATCGGCGCCACCGCCGCCTATGGCATCGCCTTCGCCATGCGCGCCGAGCCGTCGGGCAAGGCGCTGGTCGCGGCCCACGACATGCTGCTGGCGACGCGGCCGACGGCGGTGAACCTGCGCTGGGCGCTGAGGCGCATGCACGACGTGCTGCACACGGCCTCGCATGGCGAGCGTTTCGCCCTGGCTTGGCGAGAAGCCGCCGCGATCTGCGACGAGGATGTGGAGATCTGCCATGCCATCGGCGAGCATGGGCTGGAACTCTTCCGTGGGATGGCGGCGAAGAAGAACGGCAAACCGCTGAACATCCTTACCCATTGCAACGCCGGCTGGCTGGCCTGCATCGATTGGGGCACGGCCACCTCGCCGATCTACCAGGCGCATGACGAAGGCATTCCCGTGCATGTGTGGGTGGACGAGACGCGGCCGCGCAACCAGGGCGCCTCGCTGACGGCCTATGAGCTGGGCGGGCACGGCGTGCCGCACACCATCATCGCCGACAATGCCGGCGGCCATGTCATGCAGGCGGGGCGCGTCGATCTCTGCATCGTCGGCACCGACCGCGTGACGCGCAACGGCGACGTCGCCAACAAGATCGGAACGTATCTGAAGGCGCTGGCGGCGAAGGACAACGCCGTGCCGTTCTATGTGGCGCTGCCGTCGCCGACCATCGACTGGACGCTGGCGGACGGCGCGACCATTCCCATCGAGGAACGCTCCGCCGACGAAGTGCTGAAGATGACGGGCCGTCTGCCGGATGGCCGCGTGGCGACGGTGGAGATCGCCGCCCCCGGTTCGCCCGCCGCCAATCCCGGCTTCGACGTCACACCGGCGCGACTTGTGACGGGCTTCATCACCGAACGCGGCATCTGCGCGGCGACGGAAGCGGGATTGCGGGGGTTGTTTCCGCAGTAGCCTCTGCTGCTCTCGCCTGCGTTCATCTCGCTTTGGCGGGTAGCCGGGGCAGGCCGACTACTTTTCGTGTTTCCGAAACAGCTCCAGCGTCCGTTCGCGCGCCAGTTTGGCGGCGGCGGCATCGTGATGCGTCGGCCGGTCGGAGTTGAAGCCGTGGCCCGCCTCGTAGATGTAAATCGCCACCTCGGGATGCTTCGCCTTCAGCGCCTCCACGCCGTCCATCGGAATGCTCGCGTCCTGGGTCCCGAAATGACAGATCGTCGGGCACTTCGGCATCTCGTCCGCCATCTCCGGCACCAGCTTGCCGTAATAGCTGGAGGCGGCCGCCAGCCCCGTGCCGCGGCAGGCGGTGGCCCACACCACCGAGCCGCCGAAGCAATAGCCGGTGAGGAACACCGGGCCTTTGCCCTTCAGCGCCTCGATGCAGCTCTGCGCGTCGGCGACGCGCTGCGCCAGCGGCGCGCCATAGGCCAGCGCCGCGCCCTTCTGCATCTCTTCCGGCGTGTAGCCCGAGACGAAGCCCGGCGCCTCGCGGTCGAACAGCGACGGCGCCAGCACCTCGTAGCCGTCCGCCGCGTAGCCGTCGCAGACCGCTTTGATGTGCGGCGTGATGCCGAAAATCTCCTGGATCAGCACCAGCCCGCCGCGCCGCGCGCCCGTCGGTTCGACGTGATAGACGCCGATGGACTTGCCGTCGGACATCGTCATCGCGATTGTTTTTCCTGCGCTCATGATGCGGTTCCTTTTCTTTCTCTCAGCACTTTCGTGGTCATGCTCATATACAGCACGCCGTCGCGGTCGCGCGCTTCGTTGCGGTTCAGCACCAGGCCGAAACGCGGCCGCGATTTGAGGTCCGTCTTGCCGGCGACCTCGGTGGAGTAGAGCAGGGTGGTGCCCGGCCGCACCGGTTTCTGCCAGCGCAGATCCTCGAAGCCGGGCGAGATCGCCAGGCCGGACTTCTCGTGCGTGCGGTGCGCGGTCATCAGTTTCATGAACACCGCCACCGTCAGCCAGCCCGAGGCGATCAGCCCGCCGAACACGGACTGCTTCGCCGCCTCGGGATCGATATGGAAACTCTGCGGATCGTATTTCCTGGCGAAGGCGATCATCTCGTCTTCGGCGAAGGTGTATTCGCCCAGCGCCAGCTTGTGCCCGATGTCGACATCCTCGAACCACATGGCTATGCGCCCCGCCTGAGGAACATCGGCGTGGAGATCAGGCTCGCCACCTGTTCGCTCTGGTTGAACAGGTCCCAGCGGCATTTGACGAAGCCGATGTCGTTGCGGCTCGCCGGCGCGCGCGTTTCCAGCACTTCGACTTCCAAACGAAGGACGTCGCCGGGGCGCACCGGCTTAAGCCACCGGCAATCCTCGACACCGGCGCCGCCGGCGCTCGCCGCCTTGCCGAACAATCCGTCGACGATCAGCCGCATCGCCATGGCGCAGACATGCCAGCCCGAGGCCGCCAGTCCGCCGAGCACGGTGTGCTTCGCGGCCTCGTCGTCGAGATGGTGGGGCTGGGGATCGTATTGCTGCGCGAAGGCGATGATCTCGTCCCGCGTGACGTCATAACGGCCGTCGAAGCTGAGCTTCTGACCTGCGAAGAAGTCTTCGAAATGAAGGAGACCGGGCGGCATCCCGCTCCACTACCGGCAAACGCCGCGCCCCGCAATCATGCGATGCCCATCTTGTCGTAGGGGTATTTTGTGCGGCGCCTACGCGTTGAACCGGAAGTGCATCACGTCGCCGTCCTGCACCACGTATTCCTTGCCTTCGAGGCGGAACTTCCCGGCGTCGCGCGCCCCCGCTTCGCCATTGTTCGCGACGTAATCAGGGTAGGCGATGGTCTCGGCGCGGATGAAGCCGTGCTCGAAATCGGTATGGATGACGCCCGCCGCCTGCGGCGCGCGCGATCCTCTGGTCACCGTCCAGGCGCGGGTTTCCTTCGGCCCGGCGGTGAAGAAGGTGATGAGCCCGAGCAGGTCGTAGCCGGCGCGGATCAGCCGGTTCAGGCCGGGTTCCTCCAGGCCGAGACTGGCGAGGAATTCCGCGCGTTCGGCGGGCGCCAGCTGCGCCACTTCCTCTTCGATGCGCGCGGAGATGACCACGGCGCCCGCGCCCTGCCGCTTGGCCATCTCCTGGACCGCCGCCGAGAATTTGTTGCCGGTCGCCGCCGAGGCCTCGTCGACATTGCACATGTACAGCACCGGCTTCTGCGTCAGCAGACCGAGCTGGCGATAGGGCTCGCTCTCTTCGTGCGACAGCTCGGCCAGACGCGCCGGCTTGCCGTCGCGCAGCAGCACGAGAGCCTTGGTCATCAGCGCCAGTTGTTCCTTGGCTTCCTTCTCGCCGGAATGGGCTTTCTTCTCGATCGGCTTGACGCGTTTCTCGAGGCTTTCGAGATCGGCCAGCATCAATTCGGTTTCCACCACGTCGGCGTCGCTGACCGGATCGATCTTGCCTTCCACATGGGTGATGTCGCCGTCCTCGAAACAGCGCAGCACATGCACGACCGCGTCCACTTCGCGGATGTTGGCGAGGAACTGGTTGCCCAGCCCTTCGCCCTTCGACGCGCCGCGCACCAGGCCGGCGATATCCACGAAGGTGATGCGCGTCGGGATGATCTCGGCGGATTTGGCGATCCCGGCGAGCTTGTCGAGACGCGGGTCCGGCACCGCCACGTCGCCGACATTCGGCTCGATGGTGCAGAAGGGATAATTCGCCGCCTGCGCGGCCGCCGTCTGCGTCAGCGCGTTGAAGAGCGTCGATTTGCCGACGTTCGGCAGGCCGACGATGCCGCATTTGAATCCCATCAGGTCTTGTCTTTCTCGATATCCGGTTTCGGCTTGTGCGCGGGCGGGTTCTGGATCAGCGCCACCTTGTTCATGAAGCCGATCATGTCGTTTTCCGCAAGCAGCGGCGCGGCCTCGGCGATGGCCGAGAGCATCGGCACCAGCCAATCCTCGTCGGCCTTGGAGAAGTTCTGCAGCACATGGCCGTGCACGCGTTCCCTGCCGCCGGGATGCCCCACGCCGATGCGGATGCGGCGGTAGTCGGGCCCGAGCGCGGCGGTGATCGAGCGCAGGCCGTTGTGACCGGCGTCGCCGCCGCCAAGCTGAAGGCCAAGACCGGCGGCAAGGTCGATCTCGTCGTGCATGACAACGACCGCCGACGGCGCCAGTTTCAGGAAGCGCGCCGCGGCGCCGACCGACAGGCCGCTGTCGTTCATGTAGGTCATGGGCTTGAGCAGATAGGTCTTGCGCCGCGCCAGCTTTCCTTCGGCGATCATGCCCTGGTGCTTCGCGCGCCACGGGCCGAAATCGTAGCTCTCGTGGATCGTGTCCACGGCCATGAAGCCCGCATTGTGGCGGTTGCGCGCATATTGCGCGCCGGGATTGCCCAGGCCGGCGATGAGCAGCGGTATGTCCGACATGCTGCGAGATTACCCGCGCAAGCGGTTGCGTGACTACTTTTTCTCCGGAGCCTTGGCGCCGGCGGCCGGTGCGGCGGCGCCGGCGGCAGGCGCGGCGGCGCCGGGCGCGGCGGCGCCTTCGGCAGGCGCGGCCCCTTCCTCGGCCACCGGAGCGGACGCGGCGGCGACCGCGGCGGCGGCAGCGGCTTTCTGCTCTTCGATGACATGCGTCGGCGCGACGATCGAGGCCACGGTGAAGTCGCGCGCAATCGTCGGCTTCACGCCTTCCGGCAGCTTGAAGGCCGAGATGTGCAGCGAATCGCGGATGTCCATGCCCGACAGGTCGGCTTCGATGTAGTCGGGGATGTTGTCGGCCGGGCAGATCAGCTCGACTTCGTGGCGCACGATATTGAGCACGCCGCCGAGCTTGATGCCGGGCGAATTTTCACGGCCGACGAAACGGACCGGAATGGCGAGCCGCACGGTGGCGCCCTTTTCAAGCCGCATGAAATCGACATGCACCGGCCGGTCGGTCACCGGATCGAGCTGCAATGCGCGCGGGATCACGCGCGTCTTCTTGCCGCCGGTGTCGAGCATGAACAGCGTCGTGAGGAACGAGCCGGTCTCCACGTGCCGGGACAGGACCTGGGCGTCCACCGACACCGGCTGGGGTTCGGCGCTGCCGCCATAGACGATGGCGGGGATTTTGCCGTTGCGGCGGGCCTGATAGGCCGGGCCCTTGCCCGTGCCGCTGCGCACCTCGGCGCTGAGTTCCTGGATTTGGCGCATGCTCGTAAGTCCTTGTTTTTCCAGCAATTTATAAAAGCCGGAGGGCCATTTTGCAGCCGCAAAGGGCAGGCTTGTAGCGGATGGACAGGCTTGGCGCAACCGGGCTCAGATTCGGACGCCGCTGGGGGCCGTGAATTCGTCGGAGCGGATGTCGCCGGTATTCACCACATCGGCCCGCTCGAAAATGACGACTTCGGCCTCCTCGTCGGCGGCGGTGCGATGCGCGACGCCTTTCGGCACGACGACCATCTCGCCCGGCCCCATGTCGACGACGTGATCGCGGAACTCGACGCGGAAGCGTCCGCGCCAGACCAGGAACATCTCCTCGCTGTCGTCGTGATGGTGCCAGGGAAAGACGCCCTGCACCTTGACCAGTTTGACGTCCTGGCCGTTCAGCGCGGCGATCAGCTTGGGGCGCCAGTGTTCCGAGAAGGCCGCGAACTTTTCGGCAAGCGCGATTTTTTCCATGTCAGCGCCCCGGGCCCTCCAGCACGTCCTCGATATAGACCTTCTGGACCAGCACCGAGAGCGCCACCGCCAGCGGCGTCGCCAGAACCGCTCCCCAGATTCCGAATAGGGGGCTGAACACCAGAATCGCCAGGAGGTTCACCACCGGCGCCAGCGAGACCGTCCAGCGCTGCAGCAGCGGCTGACTGATATTGCCTTCGATCGTCAGCACGATCAGGTAGACGATGAGCGCATAGAGCGCCAGCATCGGCTTCACGCTGAGCGCCAGCAGCAATCCCGGAATCATCGCCACGAAGGGACCGATATACGGCACGAACACCGCCACGCCCGACAGCACCGCCAGCGCCAGCGGCAGCGGCACGCCGATCATCCACATGCCGAGCCCGGTCATCACGCCGAGCAGCAGCATGTCGAGCGTCATGCCGATCAGCCATTTGCGCAGGGACTCGCCCATCGCATCGAGGATCTCGCCGGCCCGCGCGCGGCGGCGCGGCGGCACCAGCCTGAGCACGCCGGCGATGTAGGTCGGCGGATCGGCGGCGAAATAGATGCCGACGAACAGAATCAGGATGATCTCGCCGACGCCGCCCAGCACGCCGCCGGCCAGCGGCAGGGCGCCGAACAGGCGGATCGCCGCTTCGGACGAACCCTCCAGCCCGCTCAGCACTTCGCGTCCGATGGCCGTGCCGTTGAGCCAGGTCCGCGCCGCCTCCGCCGCGCCCGGAATCTGCGCGATGAGCGACGAGAACTGCTGGCTGGCCAGCGTGCCGAAGAAATCGAAAAAGACGAAGATGACGATACCGAGCCCCGCCGTGGTGATCAGCAGAGAGAGGCGGTCGGGGATGTGCAGGTAACGCCGGAGCGGCTCGGACAGGTTGCGCAGGACCACCGCCACGAGGACCCCGCCGAAGATCAGGATCAGCACCAGCGACACGCGCCACAAGGCCAGCAGCAGCACGATGATCGCAGCGGCGACCAGCACCCGGCGCACGAACAAGGCCTCCGCGGAAAGCGGATGCGGAATATGGCCGGTCGGAACGTCGTAGTCTTCGGGCTGGTTCATCCAGGCGCTCGGATAATCCGGACGGAGGATACACGCTTTTTCGCCGGGTTTGAGGGCAGGGTAGCAGATTCCCGGACCTCATGGGGCAATGCCGCCGGTTCCCTCGCGGAAATCCGCTTGAACGGGACGATCACATCAGCCGTCGCCCCCCACAGGCGTTGGCGAAGGTTGGCGGCGGCCTTGAACAGCAATTCTCGGCGGCGGGAGAGCGGCCGATAGGGTCAGCCTCGGGGTTCGGTTTCGTTTACCTTATCCCGCGCAGCTGCGACTTGTGGAGGTCGGCGGATGTTGACGCCGCAGCCTCCGCCAACCGCGCGCGACGGACGGTTGCATCTCAGTCGAACAGGCTCGAGACGCTCTCTTCGTGGTTGATGCGGCGCATGGCTTCCGCGATCAGCGGCGCGACGGAGATGCGCCGGATGTTGGCGCATTTGCGCACGTCGTCGGTCGCGGCGATCGAGTCGGTGACCACCATCGATTTCAGCGCCGAGGCCTGGATGCGCGCCACTGCGCCGCCCGACAGCACGCCGTGCGTGGCGTAGGCGCAGACGTCCTTGGCGCCGGCCTTCATCAGCGCTTCGGCGGCGTTGCAGATGGTGCCGGCGGAATCGACGATGTCGTCGACCAGGATGCAGGAACGTCCGTCCACGTCGCCGATGATATTCATGACTTCCGACTCGCCGGCGCGTTCGCGGCGCTTGTCGACGATGGCGAGATCGGCGCCGATGCGCTTGGCGAGCGCCCGCGCCCGCACCACGCCGCCGACATCCGGCGATACCACCATCAGGTGGTCGCCGAGACCGAGATAGTCCTTGATGTCCTTCACGATCACCGGCATCGCGTAGAGGTTGTCGGTGGGAATGTCGAAGAAGCCCTGGATCTGTCCGGCGTGCAGATCGACGGTCAGCACGCGGTTGGCGCCGGCCTGGGTGATGAGATTGGCCACCAGCTTCGCCGAGATGGGCGTGCGCGGTCCGACTTTGCGGTCCTGTCGCGCATAGCCGAAATAGGGGATCACCGCCGTGATGCGCCGCGCCGACGCGCGCCTGAGCGCATCGATGATGACCAGCAGCTCCATCAGATTGTCGTTGGCGGGAAAACTGGTGGACTGGATGACGAAGATGTCCTCGCCGCGGACGTTCTCCTGGATCTCGACGAAGATTTCCATGTCGGCGAAGCGCCGCACCACGGCCTTGGTCATGGGCAATTTCAGGTACTGGCCCATGGCTTCGGTCAGCGGACGGTTGGAATTTCCCGCGAGCAGCTTCATGCCCCGGGTTCCTTTTGATTCTCCCATGGCCCGCCGCACCCCGTTGTTGTGACGCTTTGATGACCGGCTTTTAGCAAGGGGACTGGGGCGGGTAAACGGCTTTATTATTTCGCCAACATTATCGCCGAAATCTCGCGGCCGTAGTCCTTTTCGCGCGCGTGAGTCGTACGCCGGTAGCTGTAGAAGTCGTCGGCGCGCGCATAGGTGCAGGCGCCGAGCGGTTCGATGTTGACGACACCCGCATCGTCCAGCCCGAACGCCACGTAAGCCTCAAGATCGAATCGAAAATAGCCGGCGCGATCGTTGGGAACGAAGAAGCGCGCATGGACGGGATCGGCGCGCAGGAAATTGGCGCGGAATTCGCCGTTCACTTCGTAATTCGCCTGCGAGATGCACGGTCCGATGCCCGCCGCGATGCGGCCGCGCACCGCGCCGAGCTTCTCCATCGCCGCAACAGTTGCCGCAATGACGCCGCCTAGCGCGCCTTTCCAGCCGGCATGCGCCGCGCCGATCACGCCGGCCTCGGCGTCGGCGAAAAGCACCGGCGCGCAATCGGCCGTCAGGATGCCGAGCGCGATTCCCGGAACGTCGGTCACCATCGCGTCGGCTTGCGGCGCTTCGCCGATGGTCCAGGGCGTCGTGACCGGAACGGCTTTGGCGCTGTGGACCTGGTACAGCGTGACCAGATGCGCATCGGCGGCGAACGTTTCCATCACCCGGCGGCGGTTCTCGATCACCTTCGCGCGGTCGTCGTCGGAGCCGGGGCCGCAATTGAGCGAGGCGTAGACGCCGTCCGACACGCCGCCCTGCCGTCCGAAAAACCCATGGGAGATGCGCGGCAGGGAAAGATTTTTGGCGCGGAGAACGAGCATGAGTCAGCGATAGCACATCCGGCGCGGCGGCTCATCAAAATCCCGGCGGCGGCGGCGCGTTTTTCGGAGCGATCGCCAGCGCCTTGAACAGCGCACCCATCCTTTCCGGATTCACCAGCCGGTCGACGGCATCGGCGATGCCGCGCGCCTGCGTCGGATTGGCGATCATCAGCTGCTCCGCGCGCGGCCCGATGCCCAGATCGGCCAGCAGGTTGCACTGGGTCACGGGGCCGTAGGGGACGGCGCCGCCGGCCGCGGCGGCGTTCGCCAGCGCGCGGAAATCGACGTGCGCCGACAGGTCGCTGTCGCCGGGCTCGGCGAGCACCTCGGCGAATCCCTGGCCGGCGACGGCCTGCAGCGTTTCGCCGAACCCCGGCGCGGCGTAGCCGTAATCGACGATCAGCGCCGCGCCGCCTTTCGCGGCGATCGCGGCGGCAATCTCCTCGGTGAGCGCCAGCGCCGAAGGCGCGATTTCGTAGACGCCGCCGTCCGGCGCTTCCGCGCGGTCTGCCGGAACCACCGAGGGGTGCGCGGGAACCGGCGCCAGCGCGAAGGTCAGCGCGCCGTTTTCCAGCGTCACCATCCGCTCGTGCCAGCCTTGCGCCGCCCGCACGAACTGCCGCACGGGCAGGCAGTCGAAGAATTCGTTGGCGAGCAGGAACAGCGGCCGGTCGGTCAGCGAGCCGTCGAAATGGCCGTGCCAGGAAACGTCCGCCGCGATCGTCTTCAGTTTTTCCCGCTGCTGCGCTTCCAGAACCGGGCTGGCTTCCACCAGCACGATCTCCGCCTGGGCGAGGAAATCCGGTGCCGCGGATCCGATGGCGCGCAAGGCGTCGGCCATCAGCGTGCCGCGGCCGGGGCCCAGCTCCACCAAGCGCGCGCCGTCCGGGCGTCCCTGGTCGTGCCAGGTCTGCACCGTCCACAAGCCGCAAAGCTCGCCGAAGGTCTGGCTGATTTCCGGCGCGGTGATGAAGTCGCGGCCGATCGGATCGCGCGCGCCATAGGTGCCGCCCGCGGGATCGTGCAGGCACAGCGTCATGAACTGGGCGATCGAGAGCGGGCCTTCCGTGGCGATCAGCTTCGCGATGCGAACCGCCAGCGCGTTCATGCGCGCTTCGGCGCCGGCTTGCGCAACGCGTACCAGAAGAAGAAGCCGGCGATGATCCACATGGGAATGCTGAGCGCCATGCCCATGCTGAACCAGCCGTAGATCATCGATTCGGAATCGCGGAAGAACTCCACGAAGAAGCGCGCGGCGCCGTAGCCGGCGAAGAAGATGGCGGTGACCAGACCCGGCCGTTCCTGCAGACGGAAGCGGCGGATGCAGAGCTGCAGGATCAGGAACAGCAGAATGCCTTCGAGCGCCGCCTCGTAGAGCTGGCTTGGATGGCGCGGCTGCGCGGTCTCGGCGCGCGGGAAGACCATCGCCCAAGGCACGTTGGTCGGCTTCCCCCACAACTCGCCGTTGATGAAGTTGGCGATGCGGCCGAAGAACAGCCCGATGGGCGTCGCCGCCGCGATCAGATCGCCGACCGCGAACATGTTGAGCTTGCGCTTGCGGCAGAAGAGGTAGAGCGCCGTCGCCACGCCGATCAGCCCGCCGTGGAACGACATGCCGCGCAGCTGCGGCACCCAGCCGTTCCATTCCGCGAGCAGCAGCAGCGGATTGTGCAGATAGCCCATCGGCAGGTTGCCGCAGTCGCGCCCCGTCCAGAGGCCGCAGAAGATGGTGCCGTAGAAAAGGTCGTAGCCCAGCCGCCCGCCGACGATGACGCCGAGCGTGATCCAGACGAAGAGATCGCCGATGTCGTCGGCCGTCGCCGGCGCCTTGCCGTTGAAGGGGGGATTCTTCCACAGGCTCGCCTGGTGCAGCATCCGGACGATGAGCCACCAGCCGAGCAGCAGCCCGCTGATATAGGAGAGGGCGTACCAGCGGATGGCGATCGGCCCGAAGTGAACCAGGACCGGATTGATTTCGGGGTAGGGTATGACGGCTGCGAGCATCGGGGGGTAAAACACGCTGCTTCGCTTAAGCATGTCAAGTATTGCTTCTGTCATCCGCTTGCCCCTCGCCGGTCCCGCCGTCATATAGGGGCTGTCCAAGGAGGCTCCCGATGCAGACCGACAATCCGTTCCTCGACGGGCTGGCAAAAGTGTTCACCGACGCCGCCGGCGCCGCGCAGAGCGTGCGCGCCGAAATCGACACCTTCGTGAAGCAGCGTCTGGAAAAGCTGGTCGCCGACATGGACTTCGTGCCCCGCGACGAGTTCGAAGCGGTGAAGGCGATGGCCGCCAGGGCGCGCGGCGAGAACGAGCGGCTTGCGGCGCGAATTGCCGCGCTGGAGCGGCGGCGGCCGCGGCCCGTCAAGCGGCGCAATCCGGCCAAGCGGCGCGCCGTGTGACGGTTAACCGAAATCTGTGAGTTGCTTTTTGTGTCCAACGGGCAGTGTGGCGAGACTCTTGTCACCCCGCAAAATCTTGTGTCAGGTTGACACTCAACTGCTTCGTTTTGCGTCGCACGCCAGTTCCAGGAGTCAGGAATGACTGTCACCCACCAGGACGAATCCGTCAGCCGCCCGCATCCGCTCGACATGCTGGAGCACACGGTGGAGGAGAACGGCTGGGCGTTCGAGCGGTCCGGCCGCGACGAATTGAATCTGTCCGTGGCGGGCCGCTGGTCGGATCATCATTTCAGCTTCACCTGGCGCGAAGACCTCCAGTCGCTGCACCTCTCCAGCGCCTTCGACATGCGGGTGAAGGGCGAGACGCGGCTGGCCGACGTGGCGGCGCTGCTGATGTATGTGAACGCCAGACTGTGGATCGGCCATTTCGATCTGTGGCCCGAGGACGGCACCATCGTCTTCCGCCACGCCATGATCTTTCCCGACGCGCATGCCAGCCCGTCGCAGATGGAAGCGCTGCTCAATCTCGCGCTCGAAGCCTGCGAGCATTACTATCCGGCGTTCCAGTTCGTGTTGTGGGGCGGCAAGACCGCCGAAGAGGCCGTGGCCGCCGCAATTCTGGAGTGCGCCGGGCAGGCCTGACGTGAACAATCATGAGCGCACCCGTCCTCCTGATCGGCGCGGGCCACATGGGCACCGCGCTCATCCGCGGCTGGATCAAGGCCGGCCTCGGCCCGATCACGGCCGTCGAGCCGAATCCCTCCTCGCGCCTGCGCAAGCTTGAGGGTCCGAATCTCGTCGGCGATCTCCGGCACATCCCGCGCGCGCGCTGGCGCGCCTGCGTCGTGGCGCTCAAGCCGCAGGTTCTGAGGGCCGAGGCCGCGAAGCTCAAGGCCATCGCCGCCTCGGGCACGCTGATGATCTCCATCGCGGCCGGGACCAGTGTGGGTTTCATGGCGAAGCAGTGGGGCCGCAAGGCGCACATCGTCCGCGCCATGCCCAACACGCCGGGCGGCATCGACCGCGGCATCACCGCCCTCTACGCCGCGCCCACCGCCACCGCCCGGGACCGCGCGCTGGCGAAGTCGCTGCTGTCCGCCATCGGCCAGACCGTGTGGCTGAAACGCGAGTCGCAGATCGACGCGGCGACGGCGGTGTCGGGCAGCGGTCCGGCCTATATTTTCGCCCTGGTCGAGGCCATGGAGGCGGCCGGCGTCGCCGCGGGATTGCCCCGTGCCGCCGCGGCCGTGCTGGCGCGCGCGACGGTCACCGGCTCCGGCGCCCTGCTCGACGCCGACGCGCGCGATGCCGCCGAGCTTCGCCGCGAGGTGGCGACGCCGGGCGGCACCACCGAGGCGGCGCTCCGGGTTCTTCTGGGCAAGGACGGGCTCGAGGCGCTGATGACGCGGGCCGTCGCCGCCGCCAAGGCGCGGGCCGAGGAATTGGCGCGGAACTAGGGCGATTCCCGGCGCAGGTCTTTGCTTGCGCCGCCGCCGGTCACCTTGTAGCGATCCTGGGTGGCGTTTTAGGGCAAGCGACGCTGGGCGGACATCCACACATCGCCGCGCTGATGCGCTGGGACACGGGCGCGGAGATCGCCCCCGAAAACTATGCCCGGCTGCGCGCCGATCCGCGCTATCCCGAGGCCGTGCGGAGCTTCGCCTCCAACATGCTCGCCGCGGGCGATGCCGATCGTCTGCTCGACGGCATCCTGAAGGATGCCGGGCGCAATGTGGCGGCGCTGTGCGCGATCCATGTGCACCTCTCCGGCGGCCTGACCCGGCCGCGGCTGAAGACGTTGTGCGCGTCGTTCGGCCTGGTCAGTCCGGGCCGGGCCCGCGCCCTGCTGCTCTATCTGCGCTATCTGGGCTATGTCGAGCCGTCGGCCGGCGATCGGCGCGGCGCGCCGGCGGTCTATGTGCCGACGGCCAGATTCCACCAGACGTGGCGCAACCATCTGCTGGCCGTTCTGGCCTCCGTGCGGGTTCTCGAACCCGCCGTCGACCTGCTGCTGGAGCGTTTCGACGCGCCGGGCGTCTTCGAAACCTTCGCGAAGATGCTGTGCGAGGTGTTCCTCGGCGGTTCCCTCGCGGGCGACGTGGACACGCCGTATTATCGCGTGTTCATGCATCGCAACGCTGGCATCCAGATCGTTCATGCCCTGCTGTCGGCGAACCCCGAGGACGTCTTTCCGCCGGTGCGGCCGATCGCGATTTCGCTCTCGGCCACCGCGCGGCGGTTCAAGGTCTCCCGCATCCATGTGCGCCGGCTGTTGGACGCCGCGCAGCGCGAGGGCCTGTTGCGCCTGGGCGGCGACGGCACGGTCGCCTTCGAGCCCGCCGGACGCCAAGCCGTCGACTACGTCTTCTCGGCCCAGATCATCTGCTTTCTGATCGCCGCCGGCCGCGACGGCGCATCGTTCCTCCGCGCGCACCGCCACGCAGCACGGCATCGACGCCCCGCCCGGCTAGGCCGCCGACCCTAGTCCTGCAGGAACTCGCGGATCATGGCGCGGGCGCGATGCAGGCGGGCCTTCACGGCCTCGCGCGTGATGCCGATCGTTGCGGGGATCTCGTTCACGGTGAGCTCTTCGACGTCGCGCATCAGGATGACGGCGCGATAGTGATCCGGCAGCGACTGGGTGGCCGCCGCCAGATCGAAGCGCAGTTCGAGCGCCGGGCGCTGCGAGAAGGCGATATCGTTCTCGATATCCTCGATCGGCCGATGCGAACCGAAAACGCGCCGCGCCAGCCGGCCGCACTCGCGCCGCACGATCTCGAACAGCCAGGCCGAAAAGGACGCCGCCGCGCGCAGCGTGCCGATGCGGCGGTAGAGCAGCCACAGCGTGTCCTGGACCGCGTCGTCGACATCCGCGGACATGCAGTGCGTCCGCGCGTAACGGCGGATGTCCGGCTGGCTCATTTCGAGCAGGGAGGAGATCGCCGCGCGGTCACCCTGCTGCGCCGACAGGATGAGCCGCGCCGGAAGCCGCTCTGCCGCGCGCGCCGTCATTGCGGCTTGTGATCGAGCTTGCGGCCGACCATGGCGCAGGCGGGGCAAAAGCCGAAGACGCCCGTCGCGCCCATCATCAGCCCGACGGCCGCCACCGCGTAACCGGCGTGCGTGCCGCTCATGCCGATCAGTCCGTACCCCATCATCGCCGCACCCATGACAATCCGGACCAGCTGCTCCCAGCCGCGGATATTCTTGCGATAGAACATGACATTCCTCCTTTTGCGAAGCCCCGGGACGGGGCCACACAAGGGAGAGGGGGCAAAACGCGGTTTCGGTTCGCGGGAGTGGCGATTTTTTTCGGGACTGCCGAATTCGCGGGAATTACGGGGGGAGAATTGCAGGGACATAATACTTAATTGTGTGGGGAGTTTGGAAGTTCTGGCCCGGAGCGGCAACCGGGATGTCGGCGTCGCGGCCGGCCGCTCCTGTTTTCCTGCAAATGCTCCTGAGGAATGCTCGCGCAGGTATGCGGCGTTTTGTCGTT
>VFSW01001890.1_pt1 | contig 31707 bp, 27 predicted proteins | sample 5358111 | NCBI WGS metagenome assembly VFSW01 (sample SAMN11554181, study PRJNA540505) | mine drainage metagenome | isolation source: sediment from site ElyBrook_90M | place: USA: Ely Copper Mine, Vershire, VT | collected 2017 | reverse complement strand
CGGTCTTCGCTAGCAAATACTTCACCTTGGGGCCTGCGAATCTCTTCCGCGAACCACCTAAAGTATTCCGCGCTAAAACGAGTTTCACCGATTGCCTCAGGTAATAACTTTCCGGTCTCAAGGGCAAGGAGGGCGCCAATGTCATTGGCTCGTTCCATTATCAGCTCGTATGCTCGCCAAAGGATGTCGGATCGATAACGTGTGGAAGTGTTGGACCAGCTCCTGAAAGCCTCGCTTGCACTATCAGCCGCCGCCCTCGCTTCGGCCTCTCCGCCATAGGCGATTTGAGCTATTACCCCTTCGTTAGCTGGATTGGCAACCTCACGAAGATTGGAGGCGAATGATGGAATCCACTCGCCTCCAATCAACATTGGCACTACCGACCCCGCATCTATAAGCGCGCGAGTAGTAATTGGCATGATTATGCGCTCCGGTAAAGCTTCGTTATTACGAACTCTTTGTGACCGATTGCTTCAGCAGCTGTTAGTCGCCCGTTGATAGTCCGATCGATCAACTCCATGAGCTGATCGCCTGCTTCCTTTAGACCATAGTCACGACGGAGGAGGCCAGAGACATCAAGGTCGATGTGTTCGGTCATCGTTGCGGCCGTTAGCGGGTTAGCAGTTATCTTGATTACGGGTTCAATCGGGTTTCCGATGATATTTCCTTGCCCAGTGGGAAAGAGGTGGATAACCGCTCCAGCTGCTGCCATGAGAGTGATGCACTCAGCAGCCGCTGATGAGGTATCCATGAAGTTGAGGCCTTGAACGCTCGGAGCAACTGCAGGCTCGAGGGCATCGACTACAGGTACCGAACCTGTCTTAGCGATATTTCCCATCGCCTTCTCTTCGATGGTCGATAGTCCACCGCGGATATTTCCCTGAGTTGGCTGAGAGCCAAGTAGGTCTACACCTTGGGCTTCAACGGTCGCTAGGTAGTCGTTGAAGAAAGCCATGAACTTATCTCTCACCGGATCGCTGACGCATCGATTTGCAATTAGATGCTCTCCACCGGTCAGTTCGGTGGTCTCTCCAAATAGAACGGTTCCACCTGCTAGCACAGTTCGATCTACCGCCTGTGAGGTGGTAGGACATGCACCTAGACCGCTGGTCGTATCGGACTCGCCACACTTGATCGACATCATTACTTCATGACGCTCAACCGGAGTTCTCTGAATCTCACTTGCGTCTTGGAGGAGGCGTGCTGCAATCCTTGCTCCGGTTGCAATTGTATTTAGATCGCCATTACGTTCAATTGAAAGCCTCTCCACGGGCTTTTGGGTAACCGCTATACCATCTGCTACGCGATCAGTCCATGAAGGCTCAATTCCGACGACAACTACAGCTGCTACGTTTGGATTTGCCCCTGTACCGATCAAGGTTCTGAAGGTAAGTTCAAGATCCGCTCCAAATTGAAGTCGACCATAGGCGTGCGGAATAGCAATTGTGCCGGGTACGAGAGCTGCAATTCCTTCAACGGCGGCGTTAGAGAGGTCATCTACAGCCAAAATTACAACGTAGTTGCGGATTCCTACGGCACCATTTGCGCGACGATACCCAGTTAGGCCTTGATTTGCCATCTATTGCTCCTAATGTTGTGGATGTGAACTAAAGATCCGACTGCAATCTCACTTCGTGAAGATCCGATTATCTCTCCATATTCGATAATCGATGTATCTGCTGGGATCGCAACTAGTGCCACTTTGTGCCCCAATGGGATGGGTTCTGTGGTTGTTATCTCGATCTGATCCTCGGAGTCAAGGAATGCGAGCCGTGCTTTACCAGCTTCCACATCCCTAACCGCAACAGCTACGGAGTCCCCCTGCTGATGGCCCAAGAAGGCCAATTCATCGCTCATGTGTCACCTCAGTGTCTAATTTTGGTTTTTAAGGTATGACCTCTGTCCAATTACTTTAGCGCTTGAGGAATAGTCTGTCAATTAAAAATAGGTTTGACTTTGAAGCAATTCAAATTTCTTCTATCTCCATGCCGCGAACTCTCAAAAGTGCGGCTTCGCGCGCACCAATGATGTGCGAAGATGCTGCTATCCGTGCAGCCTCTATATCGTGGTCGCGGATAGCTTCAAATATAGCCCTGTGGTCTTGACGCGATCTTGCGAGGCGCCCAGGAACAGTTAGGGTTGTGTCCATTCCGGCCGCCATCATCTCTTGGAGAATTCCTAAGGTTTGAAGTAAAAATCGATTCCTAGCTATTTCCACGATCAGGAGGTGAAACCCGGCATCAAGTTGAGCGAGTCGCGCAAAGTCCGTGGGATTTGTTCGTGCCTCCTCTTCTGCCTCTAGAGCGAGGCGGAGGCGAGTGATATCATCCTCGCTAGCATTCGCAGCTGCCCACCCAGCGGCTGGAGCCTCAAGAACATTTCTCATCGCATAGAGCTCCGTCATCGATACTTCTTGATTTGCGAGACGGTCCCTCATCACGTCATCTGCACTAGCTATGACGAATACGCCCTGTCCATGGCGAACTGCCACTCTTCCATGGGCCTCAAGTGTCTTTACTGCTTCGCGAAGGGCTGGGCGTGAAACTCCAAGTAATTTCGCTAAATCCCTCTCTGATGGAAGGCGCGAACCGGCGATCAAGTGCGATTCTTCGATTATCTGCTCAATTCGCGCGACGATCTTTTCCGTCAGATGGCCTGACTCTTTGATGGGATGCCAGATCGTATCCATAGATTCCTCTCGGTCTTACCTCAAATAGTAAATAGCGTACGAATTGATCACAACATGCGACGATGGGTAAAAATTTACCAAATCTAAATTTTTCTTAGGCGAATTAGCGCTATAATTTCCCGCCAACTAGGTCCTGCCTAGGATCTTTGCCGTAATCTCTCCTACCAATAATTGTCACTGCGTAGCTCAATAAATGCCTCTTTGTCCAAAACTAAATTAGAAAAGCTGCATAACTACTGTGACCTATTCCACTTCTCCATGCTATCATTTCAGTTTGGCCAGTGGTAAGAACTCTTATCTGATAACTTATTTTTTCACCGACGAAGGCTGAACTCTAAGGAGAGGCCTCACAATTGGGAGGTTCGAATGGCAACAGTCACCATGGAGAAGCTAACAAAGGTCTATCCAAATGGTCAAAAGGTGGTCCACGGACTCGACCTCTCTATTAAAGAAGGAGAGTTCGTCGTCTTGGTTGGTCCATCGGGGTGTGGCAAGACTACCACCCTTCGCATGGTCGCTGGTCTCGAGGAGATCTCCGATGGAACACTAATGATTGGCGACCGGGTTGTAAACGACCTAACTGCTAGAGACCGAGATATTGCGATGGTCTTTCAGAACTACGCACTATATCCCCATATGACCGTAGCCCAAAATATCGGCTTCGCCCTTTCGCTTCGCAAGAAGCCCAAAGATGAGATAGCAAAGTCGGTTGCGAATGCCGCTGAAGTTCTAGGCCTTATCGAGCAACTGGAGAAGAAGCCAGGCCAGCTCTCTGGCGGTCAGCGACAGCGAGTAGCGATGGGTCGGGCGATCGTACGGGATCCCGCAGTCTTTCTCATGGACGAGCCTCTCTCGAACCTCGACGCCAATCTGAGGGTAAAGATGAGGGCGGAGGTCTCACGTGTACAGCGTCAACTTGGAGTTGCAACGCTATACGTCACCCACGATCAGGTCGAGGCTATGACCATGGGAGATCGAGTTGCAGTAATGCACGCAGGAGATCTTCAGCAGTGTGCCGATCCACAGACCGTCTATTCCAAGCCCGCGAACCTTTTTGTAGCAAGCTTTATCGGTTCGCCCTCTATGAATATATTTGAAGCTGGCCTATCCGAAGATGGAACATACTTCAACCTCGGAGGTCAGCGGATCGAGCTAGATCCAAATTCAAACCCTAACTTAGCTAGATACCGTGGTAAGAAGGTTGCTGTTGGCTTTCGACCTGAACACCTAACCGTAGCGGCGACACCAGGTGCTCCAGATACCATCAAAGTTGAGGTTGATCTAGTTGAAGCCCTCGGTTCTGAGCTTTTGGTCTACTTCCGTTTCAACGCAAAGGCGATAAAGGTAGCTGGTGCGGTAGCAGAAGATGAAGATATCACTGATATCGAATTTGGTACAAGCAAGGAAGCAGGACAAGGCCTTGGCGTTGCCCGTATTTCACCTGACTTCAACTTTCATCTGGGCGAGCGCATCGAACTGACCTTGAATACGCAACGGACGCTCTTCTTCGATATCACATCCGGCGACGCCATCTAGAATTTGGCGTAATTTCGTCACTCAGATAGCCTGAACCTATTTTCAATTTCCAAAAAGCCACGGCCAATCGACCGTGGCTTTTTATTTAGCAAATTGTACGGAACCATCGTTGGGTTACCATTCATCGGATACGACAAGATACCAACTATTACCTCTAGCATCCAATCAGCTGATGACTGAGGTCGATTACCTTTCGCATCCTTCAAATGGTTTCATCGTGAAAATACCCGTTGGGGCCCTTTAGTGCTCATCTTCCGATCACATATGAAAAGCCACGATGGATTTACAAAAGGAGCGAAAATCTAAAGCTCATCTTCGATCGGAGGGTTCCTTTAGGATTGTGTGAGCTCTCACTTTGTTCGATCTCAAAGTGCGTGGCGTAATTTAAGGCGCGTTAGCTCTACAAGAGGGACCCGATATTGCGTCGAACAAACAAGGGCGCAGAAAAGAGTAGAGTCGGGACGACCATCAGCAGGAACATTGTAGAGATTCCAAATCTCGCCGATAGAAGGCCTATGACGAATGGCCCCGCAAGCGAGATCATTCCTGTCGTGGCTGAGAGTATGGAGTTTCCTTTGGCGAGTTGTTGAGGTTCAGCAGTCTCATTCAGAAGATTTAGGGCCAACGGATAAGTTAGACCATGGGGGACACCCAACAGGATCATAGCCACAACGTACCAGATCGAACTGCTAGCGATACCGATAATCACGATCCCGACGATCGTAAATATGGCTGATGCCCGTAGCCATTCGATATCTTTGTCCTTTGTTGGATGAAGCAGAAGGAAAGCACGCGATAAGAATGAGACCAGGAAAAACAGGGTAAGCGCCTCTTGCGAGAAGGCAGCGCTCGATCCAAAACGCGATCTTGCCAAGATTGCCGCGAAACTAATGATCGCAACAAAAGGAAACTGGTACAGCGCAAGGCTAAAGACTGCGTCGCGGAAGCCACGCTCACGAAAGAGAACGTAGGCCGTTGTACCCTTGGAACTCTTTTCAACCGACTGTGGATCAACTCGCCCCAACTTGGAAATTCCAAGTACTGAACCTATTGCTGCTAGAGGAATAAATGCAGCTAACGCCATTCGAAGCGAATCGTGACTTAGATGAAGAGCTCCAGCTTCAATCAATGGTCCAATTGCGAGGCTTAGACTTAGGGCGACAGTAAAGGCGACCGCTCCTCGTTTTGAGGATACAGATCCCAAACTAGCCGATGAACTCGCCAAAGCTGGCATGACAATTCCACCACTAATTGCTAGCAAGAGTACCGCTGCGATTAGTTCAAAGTACGTTCTAGATAGCACAACGGCCAATATTCCGAATGGAAATGCTCCTAGACCCACAATGAAGATGCTCCGGTGCGCTCTCTTCAGAGACGCTATCGTCAAGTTTGTAACAACCGAGGCTCCACCCCAGATCGTTGCCAGTAATCCGATTTTCGTTACTCCGATGCCAAGTAGGTCGTGGCCAATCAATGGCATTGTCGTCTGAGCAGCATTTTGGCTGGCACGAAAGAGTCCGGTTGCGATTAGGTAGATCGAAATAACTGCAAGTTCTTGACCTGATAACTCGAGAAGGCGCCTAACGGAGGCTGCTATTCCTCTGGTCTCATTCACTTGGTCTCCAAGGATTGATTGATGCGGAGAGGCAAGAGTTGTCGCCACCCTCGATAGGGTCGCCTACCACCTCTAACTTCTCTACTACAGACTAGTGGTATGAACAGTTGACTTTTACAGTGCGGTTGGTCACATTGAGCAGGGTCACGCAGACGAATTTTCGCCCAATATTGGACTTCAAAGTGGTAGTTTGCATCGATGAAATATGACGTTTCAAGTGCAAAAGATGGCACGATCTGACAAATTCACTGTGCAAAACGTTCTTTGCCTCAACTTTTAGGGATCCAACAAGAGATCCATGGTTGTCAAGTCATGAGAACGCACAATTCGCCTTCGAATAGACTTTGGCGAAGCAACACTCCGCTGGTTTATTCGCAGCCATCGCATCTTTATTCTTTGAGCGACTCTTATCGAGCTACTCTTATCGAGCGAGGCCTTCGATAAGGCTGTTACCTCCATCAACGACGATGACCTGTCCGGTCAAAAAAGATGCGTCTTTAGAGGCGAGATACCTCGTCAATGACGCAATCTCTTCCGGTCGACCGCTTCGTCCAATCGGTGTGGCGCGTCCATTTCGAAGCTCCTCTTCGGTGGACGAAGGAGTAGCAATCCAACCAGGCGCAATGGCGTTGCACGTGACTCCAAAGGTTGCATTTTCTAGCGCAACCGTCTTTGTCATGCCAACCGTAGCTGCCTTAGCAGAGGCGTAGGCGACCTCACCTACGTTAGTTTGAATAAAGCCTGTGGTCGAACCAATATTGATGATACGTCCATAGCATTCATCGCGCATTATTTGAAGTGCGGACCTTGTGGCCAACATGGCAGTAGTTAAATTTCTTGCAATTGACTGATTCCACTCAGCGAGAGTGATTTCGTGGCTTTGGAGATAGGCTTCCGTCTGACCAATTTGAACCATCCCAGCGTTGTTTACGAGCGTAGCAAGGATACCTAGCTCTCGAATCTTGCCAAAAAGATCCAATACTTGGATCTCATCTGCGTGATCACATATAAAACCAACGCCTTGGGTTGAGGGAGACGCAAGTTCTTTACCACGTTGGTAAATTCTCTCCGTGGTCGCGGTAACTACAACTACGTCATGGTCGTGCGAAAGCGCCCTGGCGATGGCAAATCCTATTCCATGATCAGAACCCGCACCAGTAACAAGTGCCACTTTCTTATTACCACTCATAAAGTCCCCACCTTGAATTAGATCCACTCAGCCTGTTATTACGTCTTTATTGTTTGAAGCTTGGTTTCAATTCAAAACCTCAGCCCCGCCCGCCTCCTTCGGGGGAAGCAGGGGCGAAAATCAATTGCCCTTGAGATCACCGCCGGCAGGTAATAGTTGCTATGGAAAAGGTCTTACTAGCAGAGCCGTAACCTTGGTTCGGTTTTGGTCTCGACACGAGCAACAGTTCAAGGAAGTAGATCAAAGTCGGTCGAAGTTTTTGCTCGTTGCTCAAAACGAAGATCGGCGTTATATCGCCTCAAGGGCATTAGCACAGTGAGGAGAGAGAGAAGAGAGCGCCGTCTCTCCTTCTCGCCCCACTGTACACTTTCGTCACTTGCGATGACCGGACGCACATTGCGCCTAATCCGATTGCACTTCGAAGATCGGTGACGGATCGATATCAATTGCGTCGACAACTTCAAGCGTTGACTTTTTCCAACCGCGGAGATGCGCCCACAGCGACGGCTCTACAACTTCAGATGACATCACGCTAGCGTCGCAATCGGCGTATCCCTAGCAACGCGGCTCCTCGAAATCGCCATTACCTATCTCGGGCTGCTGCCTAGATAGAACGCGCAACCTCGACAAGATGCTCTCGTATGCCATCGTATGGAGCTATCTTCGGAATTAGATTCTTTGGAACCTTGGCGGTAATTGAGTAGTTGATGTCAACAACATTTGCCACCGGCACCTTTGAGGTCTGTGAGAGCAATTGATAGGCGTCCATTGTGTGCAGGCTAAATAATTCTTCGAGCCATCGCACCATCTCAACGTTCGCGATCCTCCAGGAATCCTCTAGAGGTCTTGAAGAGCCAACGGTGATTATCTCTTCATCAGACTCAAGACGCGGCCAAAGTGGTGCCCTGCCTTTGATGAGCTCAACGATGATGGTTGAATCCATTGCTCCTTCGACTGCGGTACCACACGATTCACCTTCGCCCTGACGATAGTGGCCATCACCGATCGAAAATAGAGCACCTTCAACGTTGACTCCCAGGTAGACCGTCGTTCCGGCCTTCATATCAGGAGTGTCCATATTCCCACCGAATCGCTCTGGAGTTAGAGCAGTTCGAACCTCATTAGCGGCAGGTGCAACTCCAACTGTACCGAGCATTGGATTGATGGGAAGTGCAACTTCAAAGTCACTAAAGCGTGCTTGAAAGCCTACGGTGCCCCGGTTTCGATCGAGTTCGTAGATCCATGTAGTATCAGGTAAAGGATCATGGAGAAGTGCAGTTCGATCAGTGGCAGTCAATCCACCGAAAAATGGAATAGCAGAAGATACACCATAGTCTCTAGCTGGAGTCAAATCGACGATATGAAGTACCAAGGTATCCCCGGGTTCCGCCCCTTGAACATAGAACGGACCTGTCTGAGGGTTGATAAAGTTCATATCAACCTTCTCACTCGATAGATCGGTGACTGACTTAATGGTGTTATTGAAGGCGTCTTCGCTCCAGAGCTTTAGAACCGTTCCTGGCTTGATCACCATTGCTGGCTTATTTCCACCGAAGGTGTAAACAAACTGGTCTCGTGTAGGCCTAAATTCAATAATTTCCAACTGATTTATCTCCTTTATTACTTATTCTTCCTGCTTTTTTACTTATCTTTATTCGCTTTGTGTCTGATAGTCTCTATCAAGCCATCCTCACCCTTCAATCACTGAAAGAATTTCATCTTTTTTGAAAAAAGCAATCGCGTAAATCTCAATTTTTCGAATTCAACTTTTGCGCCGTGAGAAACATCTGAAAATTGCACCCGAGAATCAAAGTATCGAAACCATCTCTTTTCTAAGCTGCGATAATGAGGAGACGCCAAGTAGTTGCATCTGTACTGTCAACTCCTTGGTAAGTATCTCGATGACTCTTTCGACCCCACCCTGGCCCCCTGCCATAAGTCCATAGAGATAGGGTCGACCCAAGAAGACACCATCGGCTCCAAGTGCCATCGCTGCCAGAATGTCACTACCAGATCTAACTCCCCCATCGATAAAGACCTGCAGCGAATCACCAACTAATTGCCGGGTTGGCTCAATTAGGCGAAGTGGTTCTATGGAACGATCAAGTTGGCGCCCGCCGTGGTTGGAGAGGAGAAGTGCCTCAACGCCCATATCGGCGATCGTCTTAGCGTCCTCCGCAGATTGAACCCCTTTAACTATGATTGGCCCGGTCCAGTTCTCTCTGAGGAAGGCGAGATCGTCGAAGTTGAGTCGGGGATCAAATACCGATCGGACTAGATCTGCGACGGTACCGTCGGTTGACTTTAGAGTAGCAAATTCGAGGGGCGGACGGGTCAAAAGATTCATCCACCAACGAGGGTGAAGTGCGATGTCGGCGATAGTCCTAGGAGTAATCTTTGGAGGAATGGCGAAGCCATTTCGTTCATCGCGGTAGCGAAGACCTGCCGTTGCCGTATCGATCGTAAGCATTATCGCCCTGTATCCAGCACCTCTAACTCTCTCGAGGAGATCTAACGTAAAGGCTCGGTCACGCCAGATATAGAGCTGAAAGAAAAGCTTCGCTTCGGGCAGATAGGAGGCGAGTTCACTTGGACTAATCGTCCCCATTGTCGAGAGGGTGTAAATCACGCCCATCTTCTCAGCGGCACGCCCAACTGCAAGTTCGCCCTGATGGTGCATTAATCGAGTGAAGCCAGTAGGTGCAAGGGCGAACGGAAGTGGGGATGAAACACCAACGAAGTTCGTGCTCAGATCTACTCCGTCTACGCCCCTTAGCTGCTTGGGGGTAAATCGTACTTTCGTGAAAAGCTCTAACGAGTTCGCATAAGTTCGCTCGTCACCCGCTGATCCATCGACGTAGTCGAAGACACTTCTCGGAACCATCTTCGCAGCCCGTGTTCGCATATCGTTTACGGTTGCGACGCTTCTAGGAATTGACGGCGTTACCAGATTTGGTATTTTAACGTCGATCATCGGCAGTATCTCGGCGATCGACGGACGCGTCAGCCGATCGAATCTTGTTAGCTTGTCTCGCTCTATCAACTCAACTCACCGCCCCGCCTCTTCGACGAACCATCGCTAGCTGCAGCCATCTCTAACTCCAGATAGTTTGAGATGGCTCTATCGGTTGTTTCTAACTTGCTCGCCGTTTAAGGCATTTGACGCGCTCAGCTCTTTTAAACTCGTAGCAATCTAAATACTCAAGTAGTCACAAATGAGGCGAAATCGAAACTTCGCGTCATTTGGTACTCGTCTAGGAGCACTCAAAGATTGCCCTCTTGGAACCTTGTTCGATCAAGTTACCATGCTTACACAATTTGCGCTGAGCCACACGTTTATCTTCACCTCAAGTCGAACTCTTTACGCCCCTACTACTTGTTAGCACCCGATCGTCAACGATTGGTACCAACAGGCACTTAAACACAAAAAGCACAAAACCGTCTAAAATTCTTCCCGCGTGGCCGAAAGCGCCCAATGTCTAAACCAGTACTACCTTGATTGAGTTCCTGTCCTCACGCGCCCCAATTTACGAGAGGGCAAATCGTTAGAATTGGATTCCTCGAGTAAGTGCTCCATCTACGACGAGGTTGGTTCCGCTGATTCTGCTTGCTAATGGAGAGGCTAAGAATACGACGGCGTTAGCGGAATCCTCAGCTGCACCCATTTTGCCAGTTGGGTTTAACCCAAGTGCCATGTTGAAAAGATCGGGGTTACCCTCTTCGATCTGATTCCAAACTCCACCCTCAAAGTAAGTATTTCCTGGGGAGACCGTGTTTGCTCTGATACCCTGCGCTGCGTAGGTAAATGCCAGGTGGGCACTGTAAGCGATGATCGCAGACTTGGCGGTACCGTATGGGCCACCTGCAAAGTCCGCTTCTCTTCCAGAGACACTAGAGATATTGATTACACTGGCGTTACCGCTCTTTTCGAGGTGACTAAATGCCGCCTTGGTTACGTTGACGGTTCCCATGAGATCGACGCGAAGGGATAACTCCCAGTTCTCAGCCGTATCGGGAATAGCCAAAGCACTTACATTATTTACAACGGTATCAATGCCGCCGAGAGCCTCTGCAGCACTAGCTACCCAAGCATCAATTGCAGCCTTGTCACCTACGTCGACGACGCTACCGATAACCTTAGGACCTATCGATGAAAGTGCCTCTTGGGTAAGTTGTACCTCTTCGGCGTTTCGCGCACAGAAGGCGACATCAGATCCTTCATTTAGAAAGGCCTCAACTATTGCCCTTCCGATACCTTTTGTTCCACCCGTTACCAAGGCCCTATTGCCCTGCAATTTAAGATCCATAATTCCCCCTCATAAAATCTCCATTCAAGATAATCGAATTAATCCCGCAACTTGCACGAATTATCAGATGAATAATTTATATCAATGGTGTCGAAAACTCCAAATTTTTCCATTGGCCAGAGCACACTAAACAAGGTTGCGCGGGAATTAATGTTAAGTGCACTCCGACCAAATCTTCAGCGCCTATCGCGTCTTTTCTTCCCAAAAATTAAGAGCTAGTTGCACGATCAACGAAGAACTTCATCGACCTTCACGCGCTATCTGCGTTGGTATCGAAGGAGGCGGTATCAATCGTCAAAATAGACTTTCACAACAGTGAGCAGCTTTGAATGTTTGTGCACGAACGAATACCCTTGGATATTAATCACCCTACTTGGTTCATCAGCAATGCTAATAAACCCGAAATTAGGATAAGTATCACATTGAAACGATCGATCAAAGCGATTAAGCCACCTCCGAAAGTTATCCGATCTCCTGATCCTGTAAGTCAATTAGCAAGTACGAAACAACACTCAGATGATAACTTTTCGCCTATCATCTATGATCTACCAACCAGAAAATGCAGCGACTGCCTCAGGATCAACCTTGCCACTAGCAGCATCTTCGATCGCCTGGCCGATGATTGACACCCCCCTTTCGATCATCTCATCAGAGATGATCATCGGCGGAGTTATCTCGAGAACATTTGGGCCGACGCTAAAGACACATAATCCAAGTTCAAAGGCGCGATAGATGGTCGCAGCCGTTAGCGATTTGGCAATTGTCTTTGATTCACGATCGGTAACCAACTCGACCCCAGTAACTAATCCATAACCGCGGATATCACCTATGTACGGGCTATCAAGTTCCTTAAAGAGTCGGTGCATCAACTCTCCCGCAGCCTTAGTTCGAGAAGGAATGTCATCCTCAATCAAGGTACGTATGACAGCGCGCCCAACCTCAGCAGAGACTGGGTTTCCAGCAGTGGTTAGTAGGGCTGCTGCCGTTGGACCATTGAGAAGTTCTGTTGGTCCAACGGCAGCCGAGAGGGGGAAGCCATTTCCGATAGCTTTGCCGAAACAGACGATATCAGGAGTAACCCCGTCGTGTTGAAATGCATGGAGAAGGCCAGGTCGTCCAAGACCTACCTTTACTTCATCGCAGATCATGATGACGTTATAGCTGTGACACAGTTTTTCAATTTCGGCTAGAAATCCCTTGGGAGGAACTACCAGACCGCCATCGTCAAGGATTGGTTCGACGATGATACAGGCTACGTCTCCACCTTTGAAGGCGTCCTCGATCTTCAATAGGCTCGCCTTCATCGCCCCTTCTGGGGTCGGATCTTCGACCGGAGGGCGATACGGATTTGGATACGGTACGAAGACCGTCTCAGAGTCCGGTTTCGTAGCGCCTGTGTCGACGTGTACTCCTGAAACACTCATCGAAAGACCAATTCCACCGTGGTAAGAGTGCTCAAAAGCTACGATCTTCTTCTTCGATGAATTGAATCTAACTCCACGAAGGGCCACGTCACAAGCGTCGCTCCCGGCGTGGCCTATGTAAACCTTCCGATCTGAACTACCAGGAACGATAGCTAAGAGCTCTTCTGCAAAGGCGATTGAACTCGAATTCGCAATGGAAAGTCCCATACCTCCGGGATTCTTCGCTGCTCGAATAATCGCCTCGGTAATCCTTGGATGGCCATAGCCAAATCCTGCTGCAGTCCAAGTGGCCGTAAAGTCGATCAACTCCCGGCCACCTGCCTCGATTAGGGTTGCCCCTTCCCCGCGTTCTACAACGACGGGGAAGAAGCGAAGCTTTTCGATACCTGCAATGACTTGACTATCGCGTCGATAAAGATCCGCAGCCTCTTTCGAGAGTCGATCTAGTCCTGCAATATCTTTAGCCATTTAGACCTCCGGAGTTGGGAATGGCCCTTTGTCGATACCTGAAGATGCTGGGAACTCCTTGCCTTCTGGCTCGGAGAGTGAACGCCTCAGACCATTGAACACCTTGGTTGCAAGACCGGGGTAGCCAAAGGTGATGATAAGTGCGATCAGCATCAATGCACCGGCTACGAAAGGTGCAGCAGTGATGGAGGTCTGTCCCTTGACGTTGAAGTAGAAGACCGCAAGGATGATCAAGCCACCTAATACCGGAATAATCACCTCAGCGATCTTCTCTTTTCTCTCCTTTGTCAAGTGAAGGACGGTGCCCACCTCGACCATCAAGTAGCTAACCATCAAGCAGAGGGCACCGATAGTAGAGAAGTAGAAGTACATATCAAGCGCTGGGTCACCAGTTCCAAGTACCGGGTGGCCAGTTACGAATGAGATAGCTGCAATTGCCAAGATCACTGCGAAAACGGTGCGCAATGCACTAGCAGGCTCGCCCTTTTTATCGAGCTTTCCCCAAGATTTTGGACCGAGGCCGTCACGAGAGAAGGCAAATAGAAGTCTTCCCGCGGTGCCCACGGAGGCCAACATGCAGCCGAAGGCCGACATTACAGCGGTGAAGGAGAGGACTAGCGAGAACCAAAGGCCAATGTAGTTATGGCCAAGCTGCGCTAGCGAGTTACCGGAGGTCGAAAAGGCCTTGATTCCAGCAGCATTAGTACCGAATCCAACCGTTTGTGCGAACATGACGACGATAAAGAGAACCGAGGTTCCGGCTACTACTCCTAGGAGCGTTCTTGGGATATTGCGACTTGGATTTGACGTCTCTTCCCCAAGTGCGGCAGCACCTTCAAAGCCCGCCCACGAAAGGAATGCTCCAACTACCGCGCCAAAGATTGTGGTAACGCTCTCGTGGTTGGTGCCAAATGTCGAAAGATCTAGGCCGCCCCCATGAGCTACCCCGCCCTTGCCGAGGATGACAGCTGAAAGTACGATCATCGAGACAACTCCAACGCCTTCGATGATTAGCAGGATCTTTACCACATTCTTGAACTCACGAGTAGAGAGGAGGATGGCAAAGACGACGCCAATGGCGCCACTTAGAAGCCATGGAACCTTGAATGGATGCGCAGGTGAACCCTGGGCGTTAGCGACAAATGCGTTCACGAAGCTACCAATTGCCCCGATGTTGCCAAGAGCAAAGAGAGCGTATGTCGCCATAATGCCGACGCCAGAGAAGAATCCGGCTCTTGGGCCAACCGTCATACCAACGAGAGCATAGGTGCTTCCCGCCTGGTTGAACTTTTGGGTAAGGCGAATAAAACCGTGTGAGATTAGAGATATACCAATCGCACCTAGTACGAAGATCAACGGAACGGCTTTACCGACGACAGCGGCGGTACCTTGGCCATTTCCGGACATTGCAAGGCTTGGTCCTACGATGCCGAGCGATAATCCTGCAGCTCCCCAGAGCGTAAGGTTTCTCTTCGGCTTCGAGGCGTGCGTTGCTTCAACAGTTGAAGAACTCATTTACGTCCCCTTTGTAAATTGCCAATGAATTCAGATTGCAAGTTTCCACCCTTGTAATCGTTGTCAACTAGAGGTCCACGCTGACCTGTGGAATTTTTACCTAACCCATCGCCGAAGTTATTTTGGTGTGGCTATTGCGCCGATCCCCTTCTGCCCCGCAGCTTAGAAGAATCGAACGACAGTGCCTTAAGTTATCGACCCTTGTCGAACCTCACATCCCCATGAAATTCGCCGTATGGCCGAAACCGACATAACATCCTCCGTCAAGTCATTGGAACAAACATTCCAAAAACTTGATTTTTTACGATTTTGATACTGTATCACTCAAAATTGAGAAATACGAGTATTAAAGTGAAATTAGACATTAGTTCACACAAACGAAATATTTTGCACGGCATTTCGAAACAGTTCTTCACCGAATCGTAGGCCAAAGGAATCACTGAAGGGTTTGCGATCGCTAAGTTCTCGACCTCATTAGTACTTGTGATTCAAATGGCGCTCGAGGTGTTGTGGGTGAATTGATAGTCGAAGTAAAAGACCAAATTGGAAGACAGAGGTTGCTTATGTGGTAGCTTACGTTCTTTCGAATTATTTGAAGTGATCGATTTGATGCAGCTGCGCTGCAACTAATGAATAGGTAAGGCCGCGATGGGTCGCGGCGTTGATGGCTTGGAGAGCCATCAAGGAGAGGGGTGGCATTGTCGACCGACGAGATCGAGGCAATTCAGGGTGTAAGTAAAGTTTCGCGACCGACATCGATAGCAGATCATCTCCGTAGAAACATGGATCTCATGACTCCATCTGAGAGGAAGATCGCTCGTACTCTTCTTTCGTCGTACCCTGCGGTTGGTCTAAGCAGCGTTGCTGACTTGGCTCAGCACTCGTCATCTAGTCCGGCGAGTGTGATTCGCCTAGTACAGAAGCTAGGTTTCGGAGGCTTCTTAGAGTTCCAAGGCGCCCTTCTTGAGGAGTTAACGGTCAGACGAGCCGGCCCAAAAGACCGCCTCGAGAGAAGTCCGAACCACTCCAACTTTGAGGCGGCTATCTCTCCGCTAGCCAAAGGTATGGCGGAGACTATCACATCAATTACCGAAACAATCCCAGAGTCAGAGTTCTCGGCCGCAATAGAAACCCTGTGTGACTTATCCAAGAGGGTGTGGCTGATAGGTGGTCGAAGCTCAAGGAGTTGGGCGATGTTACTTGAGAACTACCTTTTGCGTTTGCGCCCTGAGGTAGCCCTACTTTCGAACGATCTCAACAGCAGATCTGCAGCGATAATTGACGCCTCTAAAAAGTCAGTGCTGGTGGCTTTCGATGTGCGCCGATACGAACTCGATACGGTTCATGTCGTAAAAGCGTTCAAGGAACGACACGCCAAAGTCCTTCTCATAACAGACGTCCTTCTATCTCCCGCAGCAAATTACGCCGACATAGTTCTCCCAATTAACGTCGAGGTTCCTGCGCCCTTCGATACTGCGGTAGCAGGAATTGCGCTTGTAGAGATGTTGACATCTGCAGTCCTATCCGGTCTCGGCAATTATGGGGTTCAAAGGATGAATCTCTGGGAAGAAAGTACTGCAAGAGGGCTTACTGACTGAAAGCTAGTTTTTCTTCACAGAGTGCTATCTGCTTTTGTTAAACCAAAGAAAATGTCGCCGGTAATTACCCCAGTTCACGAGCCCTTAGATAGCAGTTGGTTAGTTGCTGTTATCCGAATAGGGACTCTTTAGGCCAGCACCCGTGAGTTCGACGACGGTCAAATGCCCCTTTGTATCGCCAGCGGTATTATCTCGGAGCTCGCCTAACTCAGATCCTTCTCCGTCCCGTGTGGAGTTCGCGGCGTTGAAGGCGCTTCCTCGTCGGTATTCAATCCATTTGATGGCCCCAGCGTACGTCGCGGCAGCTGTATCCTCCACGTCAACGCCTTGGAGGCTAAGGCGAATCCTGGCCTCTTTAATCTCTTCCTCGTGAACTACTACTATCGGCCATCTCCTGCTCGCTATGACCTCTGCCATCTCTTCTAGTCTTGGCGGCTTTGGAATCGCAATGCCTTCAGCGAGAGTGGAGTTCGACATTGGGTTATCAGCGTTCAGAACTTTCGAAGCTTCAGTAATACGATTGGTCGCTGCGATCTCTAGAGAAATTTGGTACAGACGCTTTATCCATGTGATATCGGATGCGACTCCTTCGTATCTCGAGGGAGATAGTGCTAGACGCAGTTCTTTCTGTGACGGAGAAATGTCAGTGAAGTTACCCATCATAGCGGTCGTATCACCTATTCCATATCTTTCGAGGAGTAAGCCATTGATTGGGGCGACGTTTTTAGCCTGGACGACGATCACGCGCGGCACTTTCAGCAGTCCGCCGCTCCTTGATAGTTCCAAAAGTGCGATCTCTATTCCTAGGAGGAGGGTTCCGTTCCCCGCTGGTATGACAATCTCATCTGGCAGCTCTCCACCTTTGCTATTTGCAAGTTCATAGATGAGACTCTTAGTTCCATGATGAAAGAGAGGGTTGTAGATGTGACTCATGTAATAAGGGTGATCACGCTCTAGATCCTCCAAGATCGCATCAGAGGTAGCGCTTCGATCTCCTGGAATCGCATTTACCTTGCCGCCAAATCGCTTTATCTGAGCTATCTTCGACTTCGACGTCCCCTCTGGTAGGTATACCGACAGAGCTATGCCTGCTCGAGCACAATAGGCAGAGAGTGAGACTGCAGCATTTCCTGATGAGTCAACTACAGCCTGATTGACTCCGAAATATCGAGCAGCGGAGACGAGCATCGACGACCCTCTGTCTTTGTAGGAGAGGGTGGGGTTCAAAAAGTCGAGTTTGAGGCGTACTTCATCGTTAGGTTCCGAGATGGAGATATCTGTTACCTCAGGGGTTAACCCCTCACCGAGGGAAATTGAAGTCTTCTCGATGAATTTATCGACCGCGCCAGGAGATGACATCACGGAGTCCACGAGAATTGAGCTTTCCACCCTATCTTCGTCTCGCCTTCGTGGGACTTCCTCGTCTTGGTTGGCGACAGCGTGTAGCGTGGCTGCCACAGCTCCAAGCCCCCACATCGACTTCGCAGGATTTGACGCAATCGAATGGCTAGGTACTTCGAGTTTAAAGTGTCCTCCACAGTCACAGATATAACTCGAAGTGTTGATTGGGTAATACTTCCCACAACGACGACATTCAAATAGAGCCATAGATTCCCTTTACAGTATTCATTTATGAACCGCTAAAACGTGCTTGTTCTAAGTGCTTATTCGGAGATCGATTGTGTAAATCGTTACCTCGGCGAGAATTTGGCGATAGCCATAATCCTCTCCATCTCATTTCGCACCAACATTAATCCCTCATCTACACCCATGCCGGGTTTGGCAAGTACTTGGTCCGCACCGAGAGCGACGGCTAGGTGGGTCGTGGCTCGTGCGGAGACGTCACTTTCATTACAGCTTCCACCGAGATAGGCTTGCAAATCCTTTTTCTTTACGGCTAGCGTCGCCTCGGCTATCTCGTCCAACCCGCCGAGATCTGGTGATTTGATATGGATCATATCTGCAGCATCTGCATCGGCGAAGGCAGCGATATCCGAGACATCGTTGCACCACTCGTCTGCGACGATCTTTATGTCCACCCCTTTATCCCTAAGGAGGTGCTTGAGCCGCGCCATAACTTCAATCTGTCCTTCGAAGCTTCCTCCGTCAATTGGATGTTCAAAACGGAGGTCATACGTGGGGGATATCTCCTTCAAGGAGGCTAGGTAGTCAGCTAAGCGAGATGTACTACCCCCAAATGCCGCACCAAAGGTGCCATAGACGTCAAAGTGGAGCGTAGGACGATAATCTTCCCTAGGTCGGAGGTGCTCGATCCTAGAGATGACGAAGCGAAGGTAGTCGGCAAAGATTGAACCGTCTTTGCCGACTAGCGATGAGACGTTATTGATGAGTCCATGAGGTAGGGCATCTACCTCTTTCAGAATCATTTTGTCGATGTTCAAATAACGGTCGTCCCCACTTTGAGCAAAGATTGAAACACGCCTAAACGCAGTATCAGCTTGGTACTCCCGAGCAATTGTCGTAGCCATCAACTCGCGGTTGGTATTGGCAATTAGATCGAGGATCGCCGATGTTATCGCAAAGCGAAGGGCCGTAGGTAGTGAACGACGGTTAGCGGTCTCATTCACCTCCGATTCATAAGGTCTGGAAAGCGCCTTATCGAATCCGACTATCGAAACCGATTGCTCAGAACGCAGATCACCAGATGTCCGAAGCTCCGAGATCATCCGTGAAGCCTCTCTAAAGGAAGCAATTGGTAGGTTGGTAAGAAATTGGCTTAGTTCGGTCTCGACGAAGCGCTTAACCTTGGTCAAATCATCGTAGCTATAAGGTGCTTCGCGGTTAGCTACCCCACCGTATTGCACCGTAAGGAGATCTCCCACTCCAACGGCTCCATCGTTGCCGAAGAGTATTACAGAGAGACCTCTTCCTGCCATACGGGTAGCGCTAAAGCCTGGTGTAACCGGGGGTGTTGCATATACAAAGCCGTCTTTGGTGGCATCTTTTGCGATAGCGCTCTGGTCATCGCAGAAGAATCCAGCTAACCCAATCACGGCAGTTACGCCAATGACCCTTATATGAGAATTTTTCGAACTTTTATTCGACCAATTTGGCATGTATTTCTCACCCTCCTTGTAGAAATTGAAGAAGTTTCGGCCACTAAAGCTGTCTAGTCCCCAGCCGTGTGTCACGCCAACTAGATCTTTTGGCAAAGTACGCCGGGGCATTTGAGATCAAACCTTTACGCATTGACCCCGCAATTCAACCGGGCACTACTCAAACCATGCCAAAAGAACTCCATCTCCTAGCCCGTTCGCTGCAACCTATGAAGAAGAATTAAGATCACCTACCATCTGAAAGATGATCAATCCTGGCGCAATTAGAAGAGGCTCTGCATGAGTGTTCTTGACGACTGTATATGGTCACGCATCGCCTCTTCGGCCCCTTTCGCATCCCTAGCCTCTAGGGCATTTAGAAGATCGCGATGTGAGATCATCGAACTTTCGTGACTCGGCCGCACTCTATAAAACGACCGCCAGAACCTTAAATTATGAGAAAGTAGGCGCTCAGCCATATCCTCTAGCATGCTGTTGTTTACCAGCCTTACAAGCATCAGGTGGATTTCATAGTCGTCGAGGAGGAATTGTTCATAGTCGTAGTGCCCTCTTGACTCCTCGGTCCTCTCTACAAGCTCCGATAGTTCAACTAAAGAATCCCCTACGAGCTTTCGAGCAGCCACACTTGCTATTCCGGATTCAACCGCCTCGCGAGCATCAAAGAGGTCGGCTACGAGTTCTAGCGATATCGGAGCAACGATTGCACCTCGCCGTGGTGCAATTATCACCAAACGGTCGGCAGCCAACTTCGCGAGCCCTTCCCGAACCGGCATGCGTCCTAGATCTAGCTCTTTAGCCAGCGAGATCTCATTGATTACAGCCCCAGGTTCATACTTGAGATTGAGTATCATCTCACGGATCTTTAGGTATGCGATCTCACTAGCGCGCATCGCGGCCATAGTCTCCTAACCACCTACAGCTACTGAGTCAGTAACTCCAAGGTGGGTAAAGGTCATCTCTAGAGTCTTACGATCGATGGCAACCAAGGTATGGTTAGGGATCAACTCCCATCCATTCTGTGGCCATCCACTTGAAGCAACTACGACATTAACCTCGCTCCGCCGGAACGAAAGATCGTAGTAGTCTTGGCCGAAGTGATTATCGATCTTAGACTTGTCATGGTAAGAAACAATATAAAGACAGTCTTTAGTAAGGCACATCGCATTGAGCGAAGAGTACTCATACTCTTCTTCAATCAGGCTGATTGCCCTCTGAAATCCCTCAACGAACGAGATTTCACCGTCATTTTTCTTACCGAGACTTGCTACTAAATGAAAATAACGCTCGGAGTCCGTGTTGCCCTCAATTACGTGGCTATCATCCAAATACTTGAGAAAGCCTTCTGTCTCCTGAATCGAACCGTTATGGGCAAATGAAGCACCAAATGCGCTGAAAGGGTGGGTATTTACATAAGTTACCGCAAGAGCCAAAGTCGCCCATCGGAGGTGGACTATAGCCGAATCGCATAACTCTATCTGAGTAAGACGGTCGAATTCGACATCGCCAAATGCGACCTTTTCACACTTGTCGGAGATGATCTCGTCACCATCTCTTAGGGTTACGCCCCAGCCATCGCCGTGTTCATAACAAGAGAGATTTGCAAATTGCGAAAAGTCCTCCCCTACTCCATCAGCGATCGTCGTCGCCACCTTCGATACCATTCCAAGCAATCTACACATACAACTACTTATTAACCTTTCAGCTACACATCTGTTTCCATTAAACGTAATTACACGAAGCTCCACCGTCGATGGGGAGCAGTACACCAGTAATCCAAGCCGACTTGTCGGATATCAAAAACGAGATAGCCTCCGAGACGTCCTCGGGACGACCAAATCTTCCTAATGGAAAGCGCTCAATTCGCTTAGCCCTAGCCTCGGCCGTGCTAAAAAACTTTGCAACGTGAGGAGTTTCAATAGGACCAGGCGCAACTGCGTTTACCCTTATCTGCGCGTCACCTAATTCGACCGCCATCGATCGACTTAGCGAGGCGATAGCACCTTTAGATGCCGTGTATCCGTCCTGGGGGATACGAGCCCCAATCAGCACCAGAAATGAAGACATATTTACTATCGACGATGGAAGGTTTCTGCGACGCACGCTCTCTTTTAGAAAAGGTAGTGCACATCGCGAAAGGTTAAGAGTACCGCCCAAATTGATATCGAGTATCTCACGCCAATCCTCCATTGTTGCATTGGCAAATGAGACGTCTTGGTGGGGCATGATACCAGCGTTATTAACTAGGCCATCGATGTAGCCAAAGCGATCGTAGACCTCTTCGATCAGGCGTTGGGATTCATCGAAGTCGGCCACGTTACAGGCAAATGGTGCAACCTCGTATCCACCCTCCAACATCTCATCTGCGACAGCCTTAGCGGCATTGAGGTCGATATCGACGATCGACACCATGGCTCCACTTTGGCACAAGGACTTCACGCAAGCGCTTCCAATGGCGCCTCCGCCTCCCGTCACTACTACAGATCTTCCTTGGTTCATCGTCCATCTCCGTAAAGCAACTTGGCGTAAGGCGCAAAGACGACGATGGAGGCCTCGACATCATCTTCGCACCCTATCTCAATCGATGAGGTACTACTTGCATGCTCGAGGGGCGAAACCGCAGGAGTGCAATGCTCAGGCGTTACGTCGCCCATGCGTGTTTCTGCATTTTTGTCTTTGATATCGCTATCAATGGGTGGACCATCGACTGGAAACTCTTCTTTACTTGAAGGCTCCGCGATTGATCTAGTTAAATTTGGCTCATTCAAGATAGCCCCTTACTCGTCGAAGCCATAGAGCTTCCAAGCGTTCTCGAAAAAGATCTCTGTAGCAATTCCAAGGGCATCGCCTTCTCCGACTTCTCCCCGGCTGATCATTCGAGAGAACATCTCTGTGATGATGGCTCTACCGTCGATTGCCGAAATATAGAAGATCTCAGGGAGGCGAACGCCATCGGAGCTATAGACGATGTGGCTTGAAGGTGTGGTGCCAATAATTGCCTTTGCAACCTGTTCCATCTCGTCAATAGAGAGGAACGGAATTCCAAATGAAAGATCGATGTAGGCGTTGGGGTAGATCGCAGCCAAGAAGGCCCCTTCTCTAAAGAAGGGCCAGCAATTATGAAGCAAGACGAAGTTTGCACCAGCAAGATTTGGGTCCTCAAGAAGGTTGCGAAGGTTATTTGGATTGGCACTTGCAAGGTCGACGTCGTGGTCACCGTATCCAACGTGAAATTGAATCGGGAGGTTCTGCTCTGAAGCGTGAGAGATAGCACGATAAACGAGCGTCTCTAAGAGCGGTCGATTCGAAAGCCTTACTTTTTCCCCTCGCTTATCGCTGGCCTTGACATCTGCAAAGGAGGAGACCACCTCTTGTAGGGGATAATCTCCCCTTATGTGCAGACCGCCGCGATAGCCAGCGATCGACTTCAATCCGCTATAGCCGCTAGCACGTAGGTCTTTGAACTCCGCGTCGAAGAGATCGATCAACTCGTCGTATGTTTCCACCTCTTTGATAAGGGTTTCAACCCGGGTCTCAATTCGAAGCAACTTTCGATAGTTAGTGGCGGTGGCATCTGCCATAACATCAAGATCCACTGCCCTATCGGCGGGCGGAAAGCCAGTATCGATCACAAGGGAGCGAATGTTCGCCATTTCGAAGAGGCGCTTTGCGAGGTAAAGGTCGCCGATCTCTTCCCTCGCACGAACTAAAGCCTCTTGATTTACCCGCCCATCGGTCTCGAAAAAGTTACCTCCTTCAACGATCGAGGAGAGAACATCCGCCATGCGCCGCATCAATCGCATTACGAAGATCGACTTAGATGCTTTGATGTGGGTATTTGTGCCGTGGGCCTCAGTGAAGTTGTTAAGGTAACTCTCGAGGTCACGCGGGATCGATCGAACTTCAAATGGATGACAGTGGTTGTCAAGAATCGGAATTGACTCTATCTCTTCACGAAATGCTGCGCTCATCAAACCCCCCCTTTTTTTCGCAATCTCTAGAACTTATAGAAGTGGTTAGCGATCTCAAAGTCGACGTCCTCTTTGGAAAAGGACTTAGCCTCGCTTCGTCGTACCTTGAGATAGGCGTTCGAGCGCATCTCTCCGAGCATTGACATCAGATATTGGTCGGCTTCGAGATTATTCAACGCCTCTTCCATCGACGACGGCAATGAGACAACCCCGAGGGCATCAAGCTCCTCAGGAGCATATCTAGCAGGATCTTTGACACACGGTGGATTAGGTGTCAATCCCCTTTCAATGCCATCGAGGCCTGCGTATATAAGCCCACCAAGAGAGAGGTAAGGATTAGCGCTTGGATCGGAAGGCTTGAACTCGACGTTCATACTGCGCTCTTCATTTCCATAGAATGGCGATGTAACTCTCAGCGCTGCCTCTTTGTTGTCATAACCCCATGCGTTGGTGGCTGATGCCCAAGCACTTGGAGTAAGGCGACGGTAAGAGTTGTAACTAGGCGCTGTAAGCGCCACGAGCGCTGGAAGGTGAAGGGCTACTCCAGCTATGAAGCTTCGCCCTAATTCAGAAAAACTCTTTGGGTCGTCTTTTGAGTAAAAGAGATTCCGCTCCTTAGCTTCATCCCAGACTGAAAAGTGAACGTGGGCGCCGCTACCTATTTGATCTGGAAATGGCTTTGGAGCAAAAGATGCATAAATATCGTGCTTGAGTGCAACGCCCCTAATGGTATCGCGGAACTTCATCTGATTATCTGCCGCGCGAAGTGCATCGCTATATCTGATCGAGATCTCGCGTTGTCCAGCCCCATACTCATTTATTGATTGCTCTACGATCATGCCTTGGGCTTCTAGGGCCTCGATGGTTTCGATCGCTAGATAGTCATGAAAGTCATGGCCGATCGAGCTATAGACCGGAGCATGATTAGGAACATCTAAGGCAACAAACTTCCCGTCAACTTCACGTGCTAGGTAGTACTCATTTTCAAAGGCCGCTTCAATGCGAAGCCCCATTTCAGCTGCCTTATCGATGGCGCCCTTCAGGAAGCTTCTAGGACATGCTCCCCAATCCTTGCGATCGTGATCAAGTTGATCACAGAGGATGGACGCGCTACGGGGTGACCAAGGAAGTATCGAAAAGGTGTCAAGGTCAGGAACTATGCGGATCTCTCCGATTGGAGCCATTCCTTCTACGTCGATCACCTCTTCTAAGAGATTGATGGACATCTGTGCCCGTGTCAGCGCGACACCTTCGGATAACTTGCTTCGAAGTTGCGAGACGTTTACCGCCTTGGTTCGTGCGACCCCACTAAAGTCACAGTACTCGAAGCGAATTAGTGCTACGTCTTCCCGACGTGCAAGGTCTAAAAGTTCAACTACATTCACCACTTACCCCAATATCTAAATAAAACCGACTCACCCGAAGTAAAACTGAATTCAATGTCCACGGGCGAACGTAAATTAGTTCATTACATCTCCACCGTTTGGCCCCAGGACTGCCCCGACGTAGTAACTTCCATCGTCGCTAGCCAACAAAATTGCAGTCGGCACCACCTCTGCGACTTCGCCAAATCTGCCGATCGGTAGCTCTGCCAACTTTCGTTCACGCCATTCAGCGGTTTCACCATCTAAAAGTGGGGTCTTGATGGGACCAGGAGCAATTGCGTTGACGCTTATCCCAAGAGTAGCCACCTCTCGAGCAAGAGACTTAGTAAAGGAGATCACGCCGCCCTTGCTCGCAGCATACGCTGAAGCCTCGGTGCCACCGATCTGAGCTAATTGAGAGGCGATATTGATAATCTTGCCACTTTTTCGTTCGATCATAGAACGAAGGAACGCCCGGGTAACCAAGAAGGTTCCTCGTAGATTTACCCCTAAAACCTTGTCCCATATCGCAGTCGTCATGTCTACAACGCTTGATTCGATGAAGATTCCGGCGTTATTGACCACGATATCGACATCACCGACGGTGTCTTTCACCCAACTAGCCATCGCCGCTACTTGATCCTCGTCAGAAATATCGCATCTGTAGGTGTGATAACTGGCCGAACCTAGGGCGACAATAGAGGATACAGTGGCGCTAAAACCGGCTTCCTCTACGAGGTCAACCAGGATAACTACCGCTCCCTCGTTAGCGAATGCGGTCGAGATACCTGCGCCAATACCAGAAGCTGCTCCAGTAATTACGGCTATCTTTCCATCTAACTTTCCCAATTCATCCTCCACACTTAAACTCTTTGACCACCGAAAGTTACCGCCACTCCATACAATAAGTCTCTCAGTCGTACGAAGCTAATTTCGATAAATTTCAATATCAACTTTGACTTCGCGACCCATATTGGTCTCCGTTAGCAGAGGCAACCTATGACCCGACCAACAACGCAGAAAAAACAGACGAGTACCACCTTGCGGCACCGACGAACAAAAAAACCTTTTGCCCTAGAAAAGTCATGACTTAGTGCAGCACTTTGGCGAAGCAAACAACTTTGGCGAAGGCGCATTGCAGGCGTATTAGCGACGGTGACAATGGACGCCTTCTAACCTCAGCATTAGCCCAAAGACATGCAAGTGGAGCGCTCGCGATCATCTAACTGATTGAATCGTTCGGGCTCTACGTTATTCGAGCGCTACATTAGGTGCTAGGGCGACTTCTTCAAAGTCAACGACTATGCACTCAAAGGCTTTGCAGAAGCGTCATCCCAACATCCAATGATCTCTTCCGATGAAGCGATATCGAATCGGTTCCGCATAAGCAGCATCGAGGCTTCGTGTTGCGCGGGATCGTCACTAGCTACACAATCATCGGCAATGACGACGTAATAGTCGTTGAAGAGACCATCGCGAGCGGTCGATTCAACGCACCCCTCGGTAGTCAATCCAGTCACAACCAAGGTTGAGATCTGGTTGCTTCGAAGGATCATGTCTAAGTCGGTTCCAAAGAAGGCAGAGGATCTGTGCTTCTTAACGATGAATTCGCCCTCTTTAGGTTCGAACCCCTCCAAGAATTGATGGCCAGTCGTCCCATCTATGGTGTAGCGAAGTGGAGGTCCGTCTCCCCTGAAACTACCGTGCATCCGCATATTGAAGCGAATCTGAGCAGGCGAATCGCTTTGGCGATTGTTGTAGTTGGTCATCTGAATATGGACGACCATAGTATTCGATCTACGTGCAGCATCGAGGAGTTGGGATAGGTTGGTCCTCAGATTGCTGTACATAGATAGGTCTACGCCCAATTTGTCATAGGCGTAACCCACTTCTGCAAAGTCTTTTTGCATATCCACGAGGATAAGAGCACAGTGAGCGGGGTTCACCATCTCTTCTACCTCAGTGAAGACTGATTTACCTTCAACGTCAATCATTCAAGTCACTTCCGTAAAGATGGCTTTTTCTTTACCCCGATGAACAAGGAAGGAGGGTGGAGAGCCAACCTTGATCCATCAGGGAAATTTAGGTACGTCAAAAACATACCACTGATATATTACAGATATAGCAGAGCGAAATCAAGTGAGTTTTGAAGTTATTTAACGAATTTCAAAAGATCGTTCTACGGCCTAGGTATCGCCTACTTTTGGCAACACGCAATATGGGGGTTGAACGATGTCGTATCTAAATTCTGGCGATCGGAACATTGATCGCCAAAACGTAGAGGATGGTATCGCCGAAGATGCTCAATAGGACATTTCGCTTGAGAAGATGAAGTATCACCGTAGCTGAGATCGCTAGAGCCTCCCCTGCCGCTATTTGCCAAGAGGTAATCTTTGTGGACACTATGGCATATATCGCCAATATAGTTACGATTCCATACGGCATCGCACTCTTTATGGCAAGTATCACTTTCTGCCTCAACACCGCACCCTTGATGAGAAAGGGCAGAGCGCGCAGACTAAACGTCACTATTGAGGCAACGGCGACTGCCTCTATGAGATAGCTTGTATCGACCATTTTCATTGAACTCTCCTTGTGAACTTTGTAGCAAAGCGCCCCGTTGTGGACTCCCTAAGTAGGAGTAGCACGAAGAATGCGCTTATTGCAACGATCAACATCGAAGAAGGAGCTATTACAAAAGAGAGTACAGCCACTAACGACGCCAATATTCCAGTCGATATGTCCTTGGAGTCAAGGGCCGCATCTATGGCTAAGACTACGAATAGTGCAGTCAAAACAAAACCGAATCCTGAGAGCGATCGTGGGATCAAGTTACCTAGCAATGCCCCCACGGTAGCGCCCGAAGCCCATGAGCCGTGAAGTCCTAATTGAACTTTGATTAACTGCCTACCCCGAAGCCTTCCTTCACCGCCGAGGGCGACTAAAGCATAGGCTTCATCCACCATTGCGAAGGCGGAGTAGGCCTTAGCAATCGGTCCTTCATGCGACTCGATAGGAAATGAAAGGCTATAAAAGACGTGTCGTGAATTTACCAGAAGAGTAATTACGGCGATTGCGACCAGCGACGAGTGAAGAGTTACCAATCCAGCTAAGACAAATTCAAGAGATCCGGCAAGTATGAACGTCGAAGTGAGAACGGCGAACCACCAAGGTAGCCCCTTTTCAACTACAACGACTCCGAAGCCAACACCAAGTACAAACAGCCCAAGCCACATGATTCGAGCATCCGCAAAGGTCTTTCTTCGAAGGTCCTCACTGTGCCTCCCGGGTTCATCTGGTGATTTCACCTCGTCGATCATAATTGCACTTGGGCAGCACCTTTTAGTTGATGTAGTGAGATCTCCTTCACGTACTATCCCAAAATGGATGTGTTGGAGTTGGAAATCCTGAATGACTTCCTCGTCAACGTCACCTGGCAGCCTCGTTTTTTAATTTCTATGCTCATCTCGCCCTTTAAATAAGACTCTGACCACCATTGATACAAGGACCATCCACAACTGGCTCAATATTGATCACATGTGACTTAAGCGCAGCTATCTTTTGAAATTGCACCTTTGTAAACCCATCGTGCCTTTAATGCAGAGATCGCACCTCAACCTTGATGGCGGATTTCAACTTCGCCGCGAAGTTGGCGATTAATGGATTGAAAAAGGAAGGACTAGTGTTTAAAGGGTTAAATTAGAGCAACCGTCGAAGGTACGTGGTGCGGGTCTAACTGAATCCGCAGATCAATGTCTACCAACGTTGTTATCAACCCGTCGAGTGCCGAATTTACTTTTGACATAATTGACGTTGATCAACTCATCTTCAGAGGCGGTTCGCTTCTAGCGTTTTCTATTTGGAAGAGGTAACTTTTTGAGCTCGGGCGAAGACAGAGACAAGTCGCACACCGCGACGATAACGAATCGCATCGGTCTCCGTATCAATCTTCCGCAGCTAACCTCGACCGACGGACAGCTGATGGTAATCAATATTGCACGCCTCTTAGTCTCAATGACGCAAGTGATTGTGGCCATCGGCGTTCCGATCTACTTCGCAGCAGATGGAATCTCAGCTTCGAAACTTGGCTTTATAATCGGCCTAACGGCTGTCTTTTCAGTCTCGGTTTCAACGTTGATTGGAGCTCTCGCCGACCGCATAGGTAGAAGGCCATTTCTAATTGCATACCCGATGCTCATTGGATTAGCAGTTGTTACCTTTGTCATCACTTCATATCAACCACTACTTATTGCGGCAACGATCGTTGGAGGCTTCGGACGAGGAGGTGGCGCTGGCGCGGGACAAGTTGGAGCGTACCAGCCGGCAGAGTCCGCGTTACTGAGCGATATCGCTGTCAATAACCGCAATCGAGCCTTTATGAAGGTGTCGCAATTCAACGTCGTTGGAGCACTCGCCGGCTCCGTCGTTGCGCTACTCTTCTTTGGAAGCCTTAGCGGACCAAGGTCTAAGTCTGACTTAATCGTTCCCTTTTTGATTGCAGCGCTTGCCGCAATCCTTGCTGGAGTAGCTGCGCTCTTCCTAGTAGATGTAAACACCACCAAAAATCGGGAAAAGTCTCAGCTCAAAATATCGACCGATGGCAGCGAAAACCCACCACCTCTAGCAAAGGAACGGCGATCGATTCTACCGAGGAGATCGCTGCCGCTCTTGTTGCGTCTATCTTTGACTAACTCACTCAATGGGTTAGCAGTCGGAATGTTTGGTCCGTTTCTGACCTACTACTTTTACGTGCGATTTCATGAAGGGCCAAATGCCATAGCCTTTGTATACCTATTGACCAATTTGCTCTCGCTCGGTCCGATATCAGTCGCCACAAAATGGGCTGGCAGATCGGGGATCATTCGCGTAACTACGATATTGAGGGTCATCCAAGCGTTATTACTCATCCCATTCGCAATTGCCCCCAGTTTTTTCCTAGCAGCAGCGATATTTGTAGTGCGAACTGTTGTACAGAGAGCGGCACTGCCCCTTCGTACCTCCTTTGTTCAGAGTCAAGCCCACCCCGAAGAGAGGGCACAGGTCGCAGCCCTTTCAAATATCTCAGCGCAAGTTATGCAGAGTGGCTCTCCGATCCTCTCGGGATTCCTCTTTGACCAAGTCGCCTACGAGGCTCCCTTTATCGTTGGCGGAGTGATCCAACTTCTTAGCGCAATCTTTTACGGTTACTTCTTTATGAATCGACCGCCTGAAGACGAGATAACTAAGGCCTAGCGACTTTACCCGCCGGTCGATAGATACAATTGCCTCTGGTTTTCGTCCAAAATACAACCGAAAGCTAATGCCGCCTCTCTCGCGTCCCGAGATTCCAAAAATATCTCACGGGTGAAGTGAACCGTTAGTGTACGTTCTACCCCTCGAGATGCGGGCGTTGCTCGGTGTGGATTTGGTAAAATCTCGCGGGTTCCTATTCGAACAGCAGCTGAAAAGATTGAAGTACCGCGATAGATGTCTTGGTCAAAATTCATACCTGAGCTATCGAGGCGAAGCGAAATTGGCTCTCGATTGACGGGGTGGTCGCTACAGCGTCGTTAACTACAAATTCAGCGGATCGATTGTCCAACTGTGATGGCGTATGAACTTAGGAAGAAAGAGCCCCAAGCCATATAGGACGGCGACGGCAAGGGAAACATCAAATGCCCTTTCGTAAGCAATGGTTGCGGGAAAGATCAGGGGAAGTAGCGCAATGGCGAGCGTCGGAGGGTGAATCTCATGAAGCAAAGTCATAACGGCAAACGTTAGGGCTATGGCAACTAATGCTGAAATAGCAAAGTTACTTACCCCTTGGTGCGCAATCGTACCGATAACGATGCCGGATGTTATCGATGCCCACCTTTTTAGGAACCGAAGGTTGGTTCTATTTGAGCTCTTTAACCACTCGTAAAACGAGACCAGTATCGGTGGAGCGAGTGCAGCATGTGGAAGCCACCACCACGTCGCAAGGGTCCAAATTATCGACAACACGATGAACCAAATGAGAACACGTCTCCGGGTAACAGACGATTTGGAAAGATCTTCGTCAATGTCATCCTGCCCACGATTTGAGATCAGGTCGTCGTTCGCACTCCTATTTTCTAGGTCCACGTGAGCACTATTTCCTGTTGGTGTATCGAACTCATCGTTGGTGTCGCTGCGACTTTGATCTCCACCTCTAGGTCTAGAGATCGTTACGAACTTATCTCCTAGGTAAAGGCCAGACGAAAGGCAAACGGTTATTGCGAAGACAACAACAAGAAACCATGGGGATGTGATGTGAAAGAGAGTTGGAAGGGCGCCTGCTGAGATCGTGGGGATAAGTGCGGAGTCGATTAGATCGAGTGCAATCGGGATAAGTACGACCATTAACGTAAACGCTATGACGGTCGGTAAGTGAAGTCGATTGAATACGACGCCTATAGTAGCTGCTAACGGTGGCAGGAGGGCGAGCTTAACCTTTGACACCGACCAAGCGTGTGCTTCACCTCCCCACGTACCAATCGTTAGCGCTGCAGCCTCTGGAAAGATGAGATCGCTACGATGAAAGTACTGCGCCACTATTGTCATTGGAATGACGATGGCGAAGACGACCATCCACCTGAGGCGCTTTGTCACTGCATTCGCTCTAATCAGAAGAATTCCTCTCTTGGTTCCAACATCGCTATAGTCACCCTATTTGAATCCAGTAAACCTCAGAGATCACACCACAGCGCAAAATATGATTTCAACTCGATACGTGCGCCCCTTCAACGTGATGCTCAGATAAAAGTTTACGTACCTTGTCCCATTGGGTTATTCGTTACATGATCAAGTACCGGCGATAACCAAATCAAAATGACTATTCGCTTGACAAAAACAGCTGGTCCACGTCCCGCAGAGTCAGAACTACTTAGGTCCCGTGGTCTTACGATTGCGCAAAACTTGCGGTGACTCCAAACAGTATGCCAAGAGTCGCCCACATCA
>VFSW01001889.1_pt1 | contig 31719 bp, 25 predicted proteins | sample 5358111 | NCBI WGS metagenome assembly VFSW01 (sample SAMN11554181, study PRJNA540505) | mine drainage metagenome | isolation source: sediment from site ElyBrook_90M | place: USA: Ely Copper Mine, Vershire, VT | collected 2017 | reverse complement strand
TCTCAACGACATAACGGCACAAGCAAACTCGTGCCCTTGCCAAGACCCGCGTCGATGGAGGGTTTTCCGCAAGCGCCGAAAGCCGTGCCGCGCCAGGTGGCCCAGAATTCCGGCTTCAGCCCCTGAGGTCCGCTCTTGGTGTCCTTGGTGGTTATTTCTTTAAGGCTGAAAACACTAAAGAGGAATGTCGCAGGACTATATTCGCAGAAAAACTCCACCAGGCGGGCCGTACGCCGAAACGAAGACCCTACGTCCCGGTAATCTTGATGCGAATTTCTTCCGGCAGCCGCTGCCGGATCTCCTCGGGCACGCGGTCGTGCACGCGCCGCGCGCCTTCCTTGGCCGCGTCAAGCACGGTCACCGGAGCCGGGGTAGCCACTGCCACGCCCAGCCAGATCAGCGCCGACAGCGCGAACCCGGCCAGCGCCGCCAGTTCCAGCCACAATGCATGCCGTGGCCCAAAATGCCGGATCACGCCAAAGGCCAGCAGAAACACTCCGGCGGAAACCGAGGCCAGCGCGATCAGCCCTACATCGATGATGCGATGAATTTGCTGCCGGCTGCGGCAGTGTTCGCAGGCTGCGAAGTGGCTCTCGTAGTCGCCACGCATCTCCGGCGCCAGCCCGGAGATGTCATACCTCCAGCCCGCCAGAATCTTCCCAACGATCGGATCAATGCACTGCTGACTCATGGGGGAAACAAACCAAGCCTGAACAGACCAAGCTCAAAAACCAGGCCTGAACCAACCACCCAACTCGGCTACAGCCGGATGGGCTCCAGCGCCTCGGTCTGCGCCGCCAGCAGCACCCGGTTATGGAACAGGCCGCCCCGGCTGGCCAGCGCTTTTTCCGCCTCTCTCCGAGCTATTTCCGGATGATTGTTCTGCTCAGACAGATGCGCCAGCACCACAAATGCTGCATTATTATCATAGTCGTTCGTCAGAAAATCCGCGAGTGCTCCATTCGAGAGATGCCCCACCCGGCTCATCACCCGCTGCTTTACCGACCACGGATAAGGCCCCACCCGCAGCATCTCGAGATCATGATTTGATTCCATCACCAGCACATCGCAGCCCCGCAGGTGGTCGCGCACGCTCACCGGCAAATACCCCAGGTCGGTAGCAATCCCAATCTTGATGCCCTCGGCCCGGAACGTGAATCCCACCGGATCGGCTGCGTCATGCGGAATGGTGAACGGCCTCACCGCAATGTCGCCGACTTGAAAGCCGTGTCCCGACTCAAAGCGCTCCAGCTTTTCCAGTTGCGGCTTCTCCCCGCTGGCATCGCGCACCGCCCGCGCCCACGCCTGGTGCGTTGCCCCCGTCATAAACACTGGGATACGCAGCCGCTTGGCCAGCGTTGCTAATCCATACACATGATCGGAATGCTCATGCGTGATCAGGATCGCGGACAAGTCATGCGGATCCTCGCCCAGCGTCTTGAGCCGCTTCGAAGTCTCGCGGCAGGAAATCCCGGCATCGACCAGAATCTTCGTGCAGGCGCTGGCCACCACCGCCGAATTCCCCCGGCTGCCGCTGGCCAGTATGGAAACACTTACACTCATACCCGCAGCATACGCGTCCCCCCTGTGGAACCGGGAGTAACTTCTTGGTTAGCCGATACCTAAGAGCGGACCCCGCCCCTGCAGAGTATGAATGAGCGCAGCGGGGGACCTCACTTTCATAGCGGCGAGGTCATTGCCGCAATCGCTGCAGGGACGCGCCCGCGCGGCCCCGTGGCCGGAGCGACTTAAAGGTCTTTCACCACAGAGGGCACGGGGGAACACGGGGTAAAGCTGGAATCGCAGAGGGCGCGAGAACGGCCGCGGGGAACGCGGGGGGAGATCCCGTGAGCGCCGGTGGCGTGCATTCTCTGGCCTGTTTCCGATAAAGTAGGTGTTCTTCTTGATTTGAAACCATGCTTGATCTGAATTTTGTCCGCGACAATCTGCCGTTGGTGGAAGAGAAGCTGCGCCAGCGCGGCATGGATCCTGCTGCCGTACTCAAGGATTTTCGCGAGGTAGATGCACAGCGCCGGCAAGCGATCCTGGCTGCTGAAACCATGAAGGCGCAGCGCAACAAGACCTCGGAGGAGATTGCCAAGGCGCGGAAGGCCGGGCAGGACGCCAGCGCCGCCATGGCGCAGACCAAGGAGATGCGCGAGCAAATCCAGGGACTGGAGAAAACAGCCACTGATCTCGATGCGCGGCTGCGGGACATTCTCTCCGGCATTCCCAACCTGCCGCATACCAGTGTGCCCGTGGGGCCCAGCGCGGAAGAAAACGTGGAAGTGCGGCGCTGGGGTTCCGCGCCGAAGTTTGATTTTGCTCCCAAACCGCACTGGGAAATCGGCGAGCAACTGGGCGTGCTTGACCTGGAACGCGCCGTTAAGCTCACCGGAGCTCGCTTCGCCGTTTACTGGGACCTGGGGGCAAAGCTGGAGCGGGCCCTGGCAAACTTTATGCTCGACCTGCATACGCGCGAGCACGGTTACACCGAGGTTTTGCCGCCGTATCTGGTGAATTCGGATTCCATGTATGGCACGGGACAACTGCCGAAATTTGCCGCGGATTCATTCCGCGTGCCGCATGGGGAGAAGGATCTCTGGCTGATTCCTACTGCGGAGGTTCCGGTTACGAACCTTTACCGCGACGAAGTCCTCGATGCGGCGCGGCTGCCAGTTTCGCTTACTGCCTACACACCCTGTTTTCGCAGCGAGGCTGGATCGTATGGAAAAGATGTGCGGGGGATCATCCGCCAGCATCAATTTCAGAAAGTCGAACTGGTGAAGTTTTCCCGTCCGGAGCGTTCGTACGAGGAGCATGAAAAGCTGACGCACCATGCGGAAGACGTTCTGCAGAAACTGGGCCTGCACTATCGAGTGATGGCGCTGTGCACCGGCGACATGGGGGCCGCGTCGGCGAAGACTTACGATATTGAAGTGTGGCTGCCGGGGCAGCAGTTGTTCCGCGAGATTTCTTCGTGTTCGAATTTCGAGTCGTATCAGGCCCGGCGCGCGAACATCCGCTACCGGCCCGACGGCAAGAATAAGACCGAGTTCGTCCACACCTTGAACGGCAGCGGATTGGCGGTGGGGCGTACCTGGGTGGCGATTGTGGAGAACTACCAGCAGGCGGACGGGAGCGTGGTGATTCCGGAGGTGCTGCGGTCCTACATTGGTGCGGATCGGATTGTGAAGAAGAGTTTCTAGTTGCTAGTGGCTAGTTGCTAGTTCCGAGGTCAAGATAAAAGCCAAGAGCCAAGGGCTAGCAACTAACAACTGGCAACTGGCTTGCGCATTGCCAAGAAGGAGAACGGTAACTAGACTTGCTGAGAGCCGAAACCAGCGCGAGCGCCGTTACCGCGCCTTCCCTGCCCATGAACGCCATCTGGCGCACAATTCGCGGATACGTCCTGTGGCAGTATGAGCGGGGAACGCTGCACTACGACATCATGGTCACGCTGATCCTGATTTTCATCTTCTTTTCGCCGCGCGTGATTAGTTTCAACGACAAACCCATCGCGCGGACTGCGCATCCCACCGACGTGGTGGTCACGCCCGATGCCCAGGGGCGACTGCTGTATCAGATCGGGGCCAGCGCCATTTCGCCGGGCGACGACCGCTCCGTACGCGACCAGTTGCTGAAGATTATCGAACCGATTTCGGGCGGCGTCTCGATCGTGCAATATGAAACGGTGAAAGACGGCAAGGGGCGGGTGCAGAGCTACAAGGTTCTGGTGCGGCGGGAGTAGCGGCGGCTTCCGCCGTGAATGACTGCGAGATTCCCGATGAAACGCTTCTGTTTCGCTTTTCCTATGCTGTTCGTTGCGCATGTGCTCTCGGGGTCTGGAGCCGCGCCGCAGACGCAGCCCTCCGCTGCCGGTCTGGAATCTGTGCTCAAGACGATGGACAGAGCCGCCGCCAACTTCCAGACCACGCAGGCGAACTTCGAGTGGGACCGCTACGAAAAAGTGATTGACGAAGTCGACGATATCCAGATGGGCACGATCTACTACCGCCGAGTGGGGAAAGAAGTGGAGATGAAGGCCGACATAAAGATGGCGGGTCCGGATCGTGACAAGTTAATGCCAGAGCCGAAGTTTGTGCTGTTCAGCCAGGGAAAGGTTCAGATGTAGCTGCCCAGGCCGGACCAGGTGACGGTCTACGACGTGGGCAAGAATCGCTCTGAATTTGAGGCTTACCTGGTGCTGGGGTTTGGAGGCAGCGGGCAGGATCTGGCCAAGGCCTTCGACGTGACTTATCAGGGTCCGGAGACGATTGAGGGAGTAGCCACGGGCAAGGTGCAGCTCATTCCCAAATCGGAACGCGTGCGTAATACCTTCGCCCGAATCCTGCTCTGGATCGACCTGGATCGCGGCATCTCGGTGCAGCAGCAGTTCTTTGAGCCGGACGGGAACTACAAGCTGGCCAAGTACTCCGCGATTCGCCTGAAGGAGAAAATTCCTAGCGAGGTTTTTCAGCTAAAGACCACCAGCAAGACGCAAATTCTTTCGCCTCGCGGCTAACTTGCTGAATACAAAGGGCAAGAAGGTGTGCTGAAAACGGCGAGGGAGACGCTATACTGGGCCCACGGTTTTATCGCCTTCGTTAGCGGGTTCATTCATGGCTAGAGTTTTTACGATTACAGTCCCTCCCAAGCTGGGAAACAAGCGTAGAGAACGCACCTCGGACCCCCGTTACGTGGATGGCCAGCGCCTGCTGGTAGAGGCCATGAAATACCTGGCCCACGCCGATCCGGTGAAAAACCGTCCAGCCATTCAGCTGATCTCCGAGCACGTGCGGACCCGCTTCCGCATGAGCGATTCGCCGCTGGGGTAGCCGAGCGGCAGCAATCTCCCTTTGGCATTGGCCTTTCAGCGACACAATTGTCAGCGGCCAAACAAAGACAGGGGATGGCTTTCGCCGTCCCCTGGTTGGTCAGCCTGCGAAGCTAGAACGAGAACCGGAGCGAGTACTGCATGACTCGGGGCTGGGTTAGAGTTGAGTTGAACTTGCCAAAGCCGGTTATACCCACGAGAGTTTGTCCAATCAAAGAGCCGGCCGCATCGAAACGCACTGAGTTTGTAGCGTTGAACACCTCCCACGCAAACCGCAGTGTCTTACCCTCACGCACGCTCCAGATTTTTGCGAGGCCAGCATCGATCCCGAAAAATCCTGGCCCACGGAAGTTATTGCGCTGTCCGGCTTCGCCCGCGTAGGTAGCACGGAAGTTTGTGGAGTTCATAGCAGAACCCGCATAGCAAGCGCAGGTAATGCTTTGCGGGTCCTTGAAGACGGAAGGATTCCCGCTCGAATCGATGAAGACTCCGGTCTTGGGCTTCGGGCCCGTCAATATGGAGGATCCTTGCAGTTCAAAATCAGTAGACCATCCGTTGCCGGCTTCGACGGAGAAGGGGAATCCGCTCGTCCAGCGATACAATCCGTTGAGGCCCCAGCCACCGAAGACTCCATTCATGAGACCCTTGGCGGCCCAGTGACGCCCGTTTCCGTAGGGCAAATCCCAGACCCAGTTCGAGTTGAACTGATGAGTGGTGTCGAAATCCGAGGGTGCGCGCCATAGGTCGGGAGAAAACGCGTTGATCACCTGGCTGTTGTAGGCCAGACCGGAAGATTCGAAGCCGTTCACCCGCTCCGCGTTTGACCCGACATCAATGGACTTGGAGTAGGTGTAGTTGAAATCGAATAAGAGACCACCAGCCATGGCGTGCCGCAACGAGACCTGCAAACCGTTGTAGTTGCTGTTACCCCGGGTTTGCCAGGCGTATAGCGAGGAGAACTGAGGCTGATAGTACTGGAAGGCATTCGTGCCCGTGGGCCCTGCGCAGGCAGGGAAGCAGAACGCGTCCAGAATTTCCAACGAGAGGGTCTCATTGCCTACATTGCAGCTATACAGGTCGTAGATGTTCTGGGTGGCTGTGGCGTTGGTCGGCTTCGGCCCTCCGGAGCATGCCGTCCCGTTGCTGCCGGATAGCAGCCCCGGTCCCGCGGCCGCTGGGAACATATCCTCCCAGTATGGAATTTTAGGCAGGGTAGCAGCCGGGACTCCAGCATAGGCCGCCTTGTCTAGCATCTGTGCGGCCGTAAAGTAATCCATCTTGCTCTTTGGATCGACCAGATTGAGGGGCTGCGACAAATCGATTTCCTGCAGCAGATGATGGGCGAAACGCCCGGTATAGGTCGCCTCCAACACGAAGTTGTGGGCCAGTTCACGAGTGATCGAGAAATCCACCACGTGTGAGTAGGGAGTTTTTAAGTGGTTATCGATTCCCCAGGCGATAGCCAGCCCGTAGGTGTTGGGGTCAGTGGAAGGCGTGTAGGGAAATCCGTGAGGGCTTGGAACTCCCGGACTGGGAGGAAGGTTCGCCGCGCCCAACAAGCCGGTAAAGCGTGGAGCATTATCCACGTTGGTCACGCCAGCCGGATTGCTGATGGTGGTGGTCAGGCCCCAGGACCCTTGGCGGTCGAACGTGTTCACGACTCCTTCGCCAAAGTGGTCGAAGTACATGCCATAGCCGGCTCGAATGGAACTCTTGCCAGTATCGCCAAACACGCTATGCCAGAATCCGCTGGCGGCGTGCGGCGAATAGGCAATGGCAAAACGTGGGGCCAGATTCTTGTAATTCCAGGCCCAGTAGGGACTCTTGCCGTTGGCCTGCCCAGCAAGGTCGAAGGTGAGATTCGGCTGGACCACATTTCCCTGCAACATATTTGTCCAGCGATTGGTGAACCACTGGTGCATGTCTACGGTAGGCGATATCTGGTTCCCTGCCGTCTCATAAGGCGGTTGCAGCAGTGAATAGCGCACTCCGTAAGTTACGGTGAGGTTGGGGGTGACACTCCATTTGTCCTGCAAGTACATCTCGCCCTCAAAATTCTTGAAGTGGCGAGGTACGAGCTGTCCGTTGGGGATGACATTTGCGTTCTTGTCCTGATTGCTGACCGTGTACACCTGGCTCATCAAGCCCATCAATTGGACCGCGGCAAAATCGTAAGAAGTTCCAAACGCCGGATCTACCACCGGGAAACTCGGATTGATACCTGGGTCCAGACTTGCCCCGGTACCTGAGATGAACGAGGGGTTCATCCAGTAGAGATTGGCATAACCTTCCGAAATGTTTTGCTGGTTGGACTGCCGGTTGTTGTTGATCAGCCGCCAATTGGTGCCGATCTGAATGGTATGCCGCCCTTTGGTCCAGGACACATCATCAATGAAGTTGTGCACCGGGACGTTCGTAAGAATGATGCTGGTGAGGCCTATGGTGTCGTCAATGCCGCGAAGACGGTTAAAGGGTTGATTGTTCAAGCCAGAGTCCCCCACGCCCTGGCGAATAAATGCGTAGCGCAGGTTGTTGATGAGGTTGTTGCGAATAATGTAGGTGTACCCGGCGGCGATTCCCTTGCTGTTGTTGGTCTGAAAGTCATTGGCAGGTAACCCAGGAAATTGCGGCGGCTGGGACTGATGATCGTTCTGCAGATTACCGCGCAGGAACAAGGACTGGTCTCCGTCCGCGGTGATTTTGTAATCAAGCTTGAGGAGGAACGTGTCGAGCTTCGTAGGATTGTTTCCGGGAAACGTGAAGCCAGAGGAGTTCAGGCCGTCTCCGCTCCCGTTAGTGGCGTTGCCGCAGCTCGGGCAATTGGGCGCCGGATACTTCGCGAACAGGGCGCCGGGATTGGCGCCGCCGATGTTGGCAATCAGCCCATTCGGACCAGGGCCAGCAGGGTTTCCCGGCGTCGGAGGACAAGTCAAGTTCGCCGAGCAGCCTTGGTCGATGGAAGTGATACCTGCCGGATAGAGAGTTGTCACCAGGTCTGGCGCATAGGTGCCATTACTGGCGACCGAGAAGAGTTGACCGCTGCCGCTAGTACCGCTGTTGCCATTGAAGCAGTTGGGGTCGCTGGGTTGACATAGGTATTTCAGCTCTCCCGCAACCAGACTCGGGGTGGGGATGACCCGGCTCGTCTGGACCTGGTCAGCCGTGCGCTGGCCTTCATAGGCGACAAAGTAAAACAATCGATCCTTCCGGATCGGACCTCCAAACGTTCCCCCAAAAGTGTTCCGCAAAATGTGGGGAGGACGGTTGGGTTGCCCCAAGTTCAGCTGCGACGCTTTATTGAACCAATCGTTCGCCACGTCGAAGGTTGGGCGGTGATATTCGTAAAGCGAGCCGTGAATGGCGTTAGTGCCGCTCTTGGTGACCAGATTCACCTGCGCACCCGACGAGCGGCCCGATGCCGCGTCATAATTGCTGGTGGTTACGCGGAATTCCTGCAGAGAATCCAGGGTGGCACGCATTGCGCCCTCGAAGGCATAGCCTTTGAGCTGATCGTTATCGTCCAAACCGTCCAGGGTGATGTTGGTCTGGTCGCTGCGGGCGCCGTTAACGGAGCCTCCTCGACTGTCATTGTTTTGCTGCGAATCCGTGGTTTTGCCGATGTAGACCACACCCGGCTGCAGGCTGAGAATCGAGACCGGATCACGTCCTTCCGAAGGCAGATCCGTCAGTTGCCGGGTGCCGAAGTTGTTGCCGAGGGTTGCGTCCACGGTGTTGACCTCGGGCGCCTCTCCGGAGACATCGACGATCACGGAGCCGCCCTGCACCTGCAGGGTCATGTTCACGCTGGCGGGGTTGCTCACCTGCAGGACCACGTTTTCCCGCTTGGTGGTGGCGAAGCCCGTGGCGCTCACGGTCAGGACGTAGGTGGCCGGCGGCATCTCGAGAAACTGGTAGACACCCTGGTCGTCGGTCGTCGTGGTGCGCGAGAATCCAGTGGCCGCGTTGTTGAGGGTCGCCGTGGCTCCGGCTACCACCAGGCCTTTGCCGTCGGTTATGGTGCCGCGCAACGAACTGGTGGCGGACTGCGCGAAGGACAGCGTGCTGAAGCAGAGAAAGCACCCGAGCCACAACAATACAGTCACTACACGTGAGCCAGAACGCATGGGGAAGCTCCTTTACCCACGAGGGCATGACATCTTGAATTGTGTTTGCCCAGGAAACGGATGACTGCAGGGCGACCCTGGGGACCTGATGGGGGCCTATTTTGCAACTCGGCGGCCATGAAGTGCAAGCTTAATTTTCAATGCGTTAGGGTTTGCGGAAAGCCGAATATGCGTATTTCGGGATGGCCATGTACCGAAATCTGGAAGTTCTTCTGGTTCAGCGAAATATGGAAGCAGCGAGAATAACCACAACTGGATAACATTCCAGCGTGTAACGAGTCTCCGGATTCTCCAAACTTCCCAGAAACACTGAGCGAACTACTAGAAATAAAACCAATAGGCCGATGCCGAAATATTCGCGGGTGCGAATCCATCCAGCGACGGCCATCCCCACATAAATCAAGTTCAACAGGCCAAAACCTAGAGCGACGGCTGCGGGGCGGAACTCGTCGTTGAACTCCCACCAGCGGGGATCGGGCGGAAGCAATTCCGTGCGGGGACGCAACCACATGTCGGCGATGCGCGCCGATGGCAACCAGAGGTAATAGCGGAGTGGAGCGGCCTTTACTCGCGCTGCGGCCAAGACAGCGAAGCGCGCATCCAGTTCGGGGGTTATGTCCCGATCGTGGTTGTAGTCTGCGATGAGGGCGGCGGTCTGCTCGCGTTGCGGCTCGGAATCGACGCCACGTCTGGGTAAGAGTGCCACATCGATGGGATCGCCGGGAACGTTCCAATAAATCTCCTGTACCGAGACATATTCGGCCATCCAGGTCTTGGTCCACCGGTTGAACCCGAGCATGACCGGTTCGTCGGAATCGTTGGCATAGCGGGGCGCAAGTGGCTGAAAGCGATGGAAGGTATGCAGGTTGCGGACGGTCCAGGGAATGAGGGGAATTACCGTGCCCAGGGCCAGGAGCAGGCCGGCGCGCAGGATGGAGAGCAAAAACGGCTTCGGGCTCCCGGCTTCCGGCTCCCGGGTCGCGGCGTTCGGCTTTATGGCGCTGGTGGTGATCATGCTTAACATGGGGGCGCAGCATCGGAGTAGAAGAATGAGCAAGTAGCCACCGATCACGGCCAGGAGGATTCCGCCATCGGGTCGGAGCAGGATCGCAGCGCTGATGGCCAGCCCGCAGACCAGCCAGATCCGATTTCTGGATGAGGAAAACCCGGGGCGCAGATCGGGGGCCCTGGCATTGACTCTCAGGCCGAGCGCTCTTAGGCCTGCGACCGCCAAGTCCAGGACAAGCGCCGTGAAGAATATCTCCAAGCACTCGGTAAGTGCGGCTGCGGCGTAGTTGGCAAGGAACGGGCAGGCCGCCGCCAGCAGGAAAGCCGCTTTGGCTGCACGATCGGATACGAGGCGGCGAGCCATGTCTGAGATCAGGAAGCACGTGCCCAAGTCGATCAGCACTTGGATTAAGAGTACGGCGCGAAAATTTTCAATTCCGAAAACCGTAAAGATCGCAGCCATGAAGGCTGGATATCCGGGCAGGCGGGAGAGCGTCGGCACAATCTGGCCGGAGTCGGTGACGGCGTAAACGCCATAGTGCAGCCAGTTTTCGGCGATATTGGCGTAGAAGCGGGAATCGTCTACCACCGCGGGGAAGCGGAAAACGAAGAACAGGCGCAGCCCCAGCGCCACCAGGCTTGCGCCACAAAAAAACCACGCGTGCTTCCGCACTAGCTGCCGCACCGAGCGAATATAGCGCGTTTACCGCAATCTCAGGCGAAAGAAAGTAAGTACTGCGACTCAGGGCCGGCAACTGTTTTCCGGTTACGTGCGCTTGATGGTCGTTGATTCTGTGGCATGTGCGATAAGTTCATCAACCACAGGGGGCACGGGGACACAGGGTAAAGCTCGAATCGCGGAGTGCGCGGAGAGGACCGGCTCGAAACAAACTAACGGACGATCACGGCCTACCGAGAATTGACCATGTGGCGCGCGCGGCATACGATGAGGCTTGCGTGCTCATGGCTGAACCTGTCTTTTATGATCCGCAACGGGCCCGTTGGAAGCGGCTGCGACGCGTTTTCGACGCTTGCGCGGTCGCGCTCTCGCTGCTGATCGTCTTTTTCGTCTACACCGCTCTGCAGGGGGAGCCGCTGCCGGAACTCTTGCTGTCTCCGCAGAAGCGCGCCTTCAAGGCGCTTAAGGACAGCGAGAAGGAAAAAGCGCGCGATCGGCAGCGCAAGCTGGCCAGCCGCACTCACCGCAAGTCCAAGCTGGCTCCGTCCCAGGTCAAACTGAACCAGGAGGAAGGTATCCGTGCGGCGTTCTACGTGCCCTACGACGCGGCCAGCTTTTCTTCCCTGCGCGAGTTTGCCCGGCAGATCGACATGCTGTACCCCGACTGGCTGCATGTGATTACCCCGGATGGGCGGTTGCAGGGCGTGGACGACCAGACCAACAAGTTTTTTAACGTGGTTAAAGGCGATCAGGTCCGGTCGGTGGACGACCGGGTGATGCCATTGCTCAAGACGGAAGACACCAACATGGAAGTCTTCCCCATGGTCAACAATTTTGACGGCGCAAACTGGGTGGGAGGAGTCACGGAATTTCTCAACAACCCCGCGGCGCGCCTTTCCTTTCGCCAGCAAATCTCGCGTTTCCTATCTTCGGACCGCTATCGCGGGCTGATGGTGGACTTTGAAGCTTTCCCGGAGAGCGGCCAGGCAGGCTATGTAGCCTTGCTGCAGGAACTGTCGGCTGATCTGCATGGGCGCGGAATGAAGCTTTACGTTTCGGTGCCGCCGCGCAACATGGAATTCGACTACGCGAAGGTTGCGGCGGCCGCCGATGGCGTGGTGCTGATGAATTATGACGAGCACTATCCAGGAGCCGCCGCTGGACCGGTGGCTTCGCAGGACTGGTTCGCGCAAAACCTGACTTATGCCGAGAAAATTATCCCGAAGGAAAAAATTATTTGCGCGATCGCGAATTATGGCTACGACTGGGTGTTGAAACCGAAAAAGGGGAGCCTGCCCCCCGAAGAAAAGGATCGTTCGGTAACGCCTCAGGACGCCTGGCTGGCGGCGCGCGATTCGGAGGTCGACGTCACCTTCGACGACGATGCCATGAATCCGCATTTCAGCTACCTGGACGAGCGGAGCATCCGTCACGACATTTGGTTCCTCGATGGGGTCACGGCCCTGAATCAAATGCGAGCCGCGCAAAATCTAGGGATCAAGACTTTCGCCTTGTGGCGGCTGGGAGGCGAAGACCGTACTCTGTGGCGCGTGTGGGATGTGCCCGGCGATCCCGCGGCTCCGGATAAGTTGCGCGATGTTTCTCCGGGGCAGGATGTGGACATGGAAGGCCAGGGCGAGATTCTGCGCATCGAAGCGCGCCCGGCACATGGCACGCGAGATCTGACCATTGACCCTGACAGCAAGCTGATTACGGACGAAGTTTTCCAAACGCTGCCCGAGCCCTACCGCGTATCCCGCTACGGCTACAGCCCGGATCAGGTTGTGATTACGTTCGACGATGGGCCGGACCCGGAATGGACGCCCAAGCTTCTGGATGTGCTGAAGCGCGAGAATGCGACCGCAACTTTCTTCCGGATCGGCATCCAGGCTGACAAATTCTCACGCTTGGCCAAGCGCGTCTACGACGAAGGGAACGCCGTGGGCAATCACACGTTTACGCATCCCGACGTCAGCAATATCTCGACGGCGCATCTGAAGCTCGAACTGAATCTCACGGAGCGGCTGTTCGGCAGCCTGATGGGAATCCGCACCACGCTGCTGCGCCCTCCCTACGCGATCGACGAAGAGCCAGACACCGCGGATCAGGTGCGGCCGCTCGAGTTAGCCCAGGACATGGGCTATGTCACCGTCGGGAACCGCATCGATCCCAACGACTGGAGCGACAATCCGCGACGCTCGGCGGAGCAGATTGCCGCTTACGTGCTGAAGCATCTGCCGCCTTGCAGTCCTGACGATCTGCGCTGCGGCAACATTGTTCTGCTGCACGACGGGGGCGGCAACCGCGCGGAAACCGTGCGCGCGCTGCCCATGATCATTGACGGCATTCGCGCTCGCGGATTCAGCGTTGTGCCGGTTTACCAGCTGCTGGGCAAAACCAGAGCCGACGTGATGCCGCCTTTGCCGACCGGCGAACTCTGGCTGGCCCGGCTCGACCGGATGGGCTTCTGGCTGTGCGACGCAGCGGTCACGGGAATTACGTGGGTCGTCCTGCTGGTCGAGCTGCTGATGACCGGACGTCTGCTCTTTATCGCAGCAGCAGCTGTCTACGATCGCGTGCGAGAGCGGATCCTTGGGCCACCAGCGGTGGTTGCTTCCTACAAGCCGAAGGTCGCGGTTTTGATTCCGGCATATAACGAGGAGAAAGTTATTGAGCGCACGGTGCGGGCCGCTCTGAACTCGGACTATCCCAACCTGCGCGTGATTGTGATCGATGATGGCTCCAAAGATCGCACGCTCGAGGTGGCACGCGCCGCTTTTGCCGTCGAGCAGGCCAAGGGAGAAGTGCTGATTCTTGGGAAACCGAACTCGGGCAAGGCTGAGGCTCTCAACTATGGCATCCAGCACATTGGGGATGCCGAGCTGTTCGTGGGCATCGATGCGGATACAGTGATCGCCCACGATGCGATCTCACGACTGGTGCCACACTTTATTAATCCCAAAGTCGGCGCGATCGCGGGCAACGCCAAAGTGGGCAATCGCGTGAATCTGTGGACCCGTTGGCAAGCCCTGGAATACATCACCAGCCAGAATTTTGAGCGGCGGGCGCTCGATGTTTTGGGCGCGGTGAGCGTAGTGCCGGGGGCCATCGGCGCGTGGCGCGTCTCCGCCGTGCGCGAGGCGGGCGGGTATCACATTGATACTGTCGCCGAGGATGCCGACCTCACCATGGCGCTGCTGCGCCGCGGTTACCGAGTTGAGTACGAAGACATGGCTCTGGCCTTCACCGAGGCTCCAACCAACGCCAATGGATTGATGCGCCAGCGTTTTCGCTGGTCGTTCGGCATTCTGCAGGCAGTGTACAAGCATCGCGGCGTGTTCGCACGCACCGGAGCTTTAGGACTGGTGGCGCTGCCCAACATTGTCATTTTCCAGATTTTGCTGCCGCTGGTGTCGCCGCTTATCGACATCATGTTCGCGGTGGGCACGATCTGGTATTACATCCAAAAGCATTTCCACCCCGACTCTACCGACCCGGCCGACTTCCACAAGCTGGTGGCGTTTTTCTTTGCCTTCCTGGTGATTGACTTCTTCACTTCGGCGATCGCGTTCGCACTCGAACGCCGCCGCCCCGACGACAAGGAAGATGGCTGGCTGCTCAGCCAGGTGTGGCTGCAGCGCGTCGCCTATCGCCAGTTGTTCTCGGTGGTCCTTTTCAAGACGCTGAAGCGCGCTTTGGAAGGGCGCAGGTTCGCCTGGGACAAACTGGAGCGCACGGCTGCGGTGAACTACGTTCCGGAGGAAACCCGGGATTCGGTCGACGTGCGGTAGCGGCGTTACTCCTGCGAGAATTTATGGTTTCGCGAGCCTGCCACGAAGCACGCTTACGGACGCGGCCGGCAAGATATAGATCGCGTCCCCACCGGGAACCACCGTGGTCACGGGCGGATTGTCGGGGTCGGCGTGGCCTTTGCGCCGGTCCGGATGCCACTGATATTGGGCGCGGCCGAACGTGATCATGGTCACTGGTCCCGTGAAAAAATTATCCTTGCCCGGCCTGCCATTGCGAAAGACCAGATGGACCGGGTGAGGATGGTCGTGGTCTTTATTCACGAGCATCACAGCCCATTGGCCATCGGGACGCTGGAGAGGATAGGCGGTTACGAGCACATGGCCTGCGGCGTCCTTCACAGCGCTTGATGCGACGTAGAGGCGATGCTCCGTGTCTTTGGGTTCGGCCCACTCCCGCGTCATGAGTTGCGCGGCGAAGAATTGCGCAGTCTTCTGCTGGATCTGGTAATGATCGTCGACCATGAACATGTGGTAAGTGCCCCAACTGTTGGCGCAGGCCGGGTGCGGCGGAGAGTAGGACAGGGCGTGGTAGTAGTGAGTGGACTTGCCGCCGGCGGTGAGAAAACCTCCGAAAGAATCGGCGAGCCATAGAGCGCCAAAGATATCGACCGCGGCCTCGCCACCGTGATCGTTGGTCTCGGTGTCGAGCAAGGGGATTGTCGCGGGCAGGCCATCGTCGCGCCACACTTTCATGATGTGAGTGATCAATTCCGGCTCCTGGTAGAGATTCTCCCAGGGCGTCTCGCAACCCTCGTACGGATAATGTTCAAACGACATGAATGCCAAGTCTTGCATGCGGCCGTGCGCTTTCAGGTAATCGAGAAAACGTCCCAGCCACGACGACCGGCCCTGCGCGTTGGGCCAGACTTTGATGTCTTCCGTGACGCCTTCAAACACGGGGCCTCCGAGCTTGAAGTTGCGGTCGACGCGATGCAACGCCGTCGCGAACTGCAGGTACAAAGTGGCGTAGTCCTCCGGCAACATGTATTGGCCGTCGGGCTCTTCTCCCATCTCGATGTAGGAAACGGGATAGCCACGCTTTTTGATGTAGGCCATTTGCGCCGCGGCGTCCTCGGGCGTGCTGTATAACATGGCGACTGGAACGATGGCGGGCAGACCACGCGTGATTCCGCTGGTGAAGAAGAGATCGAATCCGGGCTGGTCGCCCGATTCCATGCGGTCGGGAGCTAGATAGAGATCGGAGCGTTCATGCCACGGATCGACCGACGAACATAACGTTAATGTCTGCTTTTGATCGGGCGAGTGTTGGAGTAGATCCTTAAATTCGCCGTTCTCGGCAAGCGTCCCGAGATAGAGCTCGCGGATCGCATAGCCCACGCAGTTGCGGCGATCGGCGGAGCCATGAGTATCGCAAGTATTGGAAGATCGGGTCATCAGGATGCGCACAAATTTCGTAGCCACCAGCGCGGGATCCAGGCGCAGAGTTGCGGCGACTCCTTTTCCATCTGTGACCGTGCCTGAGGCGAACGGTTTCCATGCGCCTTTGTCTTGATCATCCATGGCGTCGCCGTCGCCCACCCAATACTGCACTTCGAAGGATTGTGCGTACGGCTCCGCCCATGCGATGCGAATGGCGTTGACGCTTTCTTTTTTGTCGAGCGCGATGACGACCCATTGCGGATGCAGCGAGTCGTCCTCTCCGGTGAAGTCTTTCGTGAGATAAGGATTGCTCTTCCAATACGTTTGCAGATCGCCATCATCGAGGCGCGAGAAGCCGTCGAACTCCGTGCCGCCGTTGCGGGTGAAACCGCGGTGCTGCAGCGAATAACCGTAAGAATGGCGAATCATCTCTTTCGTGGGAGTGGCATCGCCGGTGAAGTATCCCTTGCCGGAGGAATCGCTCCACGTGCCTTTCGGATTCCAGTGCCAGGCTTGTACGAACAAATCGGTAGTCTGCCGGTAGCTGATCACACCCCACCCGGCGGACAGAACTTGCTGGATCTGGTCAGAACGGAAGAATACGTCGGTGGCGTTGCTGGGTACGCGATCCACGGTCGATCCCAGCGCGTAGAGCGGGCTAAACGTATTCACGACGTGGCTGGGGGTGGCGTCGACCGTAACGGTTTGTGCGTGAGAGCTCGCGGACGATGCGAACAGGAAAACCAGGAGACCGGACGCGAGAATTGAAGCGACAGTTTTCTTGCGGTAAACGAATTCTTTCTTTCGAGACGAATGCAGGATCATGGCAGGGAGCCTTAATAGAAATTGATCACCAGCCCATTGGAACGCACGCGTAAGAGTCATACAACAGAATCAGAGTGTTTTGCCATCTGCCAGGTCAACGTTTTCACTTGATGAAACCCGGATTCAAGTTCGCGCGTCCTTGTAGTCATCTTTTGTATAATTTGCCGATTCTGCAGCGCTATTAATTTTCGCGGGAAGACCGGGAGTTCTCTCCATGCTGGTTAAGGTATTCAATAGTCGAGACGCTCTGGGGCAAGCCGCGGCCGAGCAGGCAGCGACGGCGATTCGACGGGCGATTGCCGCCAAGGGCCACGCCAGGATCGTGGCTGCAACAGCCGCGTCACAGGCCGAATTTCTTGGCGCGCTGACCAAGGCCCCCGATATCGACTGGACCAAAGTAGAAGCTTTTCATCTCGACGAATACATCGGATTGCCCATCACCCACCCGGGAAGTTTCCGCAAAATGCTGCTGGAGCAATTGGTGCGGAAAACCGGGATTTCCAACTATCATCTGCTCGACGGCGACGTTCCCGACCCCACCGAAGTGGTGCTCCGCGTGGGGAAACAACTCGCTTCGTCGCCGGTCGATATCGCATTTCTGGGCATTGGCGAGAATAGCCACATCGCGTTCAACGATCCGCCGGCCGATTTTGAAACGGAAGATCCCTACATCATCGTCAGCCTCGATGAAGCCTGCCGCCAGCAGCAGGTAGGCGAGGCCTGGTTCGCCGATATTTCGCAAGTGCCGCAGCGGGCCTTATCGATGTCGGCGCGGCAGATTCTCAAAGCCAAGGAGATTCTCGCGGTGGTGCCGGGTCCGCGAAAAGCGCAGGCGGTGAAGGCGTGCCTCGAGGGGGCGATCAGTCCCATGACGCCGGCGTCGATTTTGCGCACGCACGGCAATGCGACACTCTACCTCGATAAGGCCTCGGCGGCGCTGTTGAGCCCGGCCTTGCGGAATACGCTCGACCACGAAGCGCAGGCGGTGGTCAACTCGTAGCACATTCTTGCAAAGTCACCGCATGGCCACCACCGCGAAGCCGATTGCTTCATTACGCTGGTGGATCGGCGGCCTGCTTTTCGCTTCGACGGTCATTAACTACATCGACCGGCAAACTCTCTCGCTGCTCGCTCCTTATCTCAAACTCGAATATCATTGGACCAACTCGGACTATGCCAACATCGCGATCGCCTTTCGGGTTGCGTACTCGATTGGGCAGACTGGGTTCGGACGCCTCATGGACCGCATCGGCACCCGGCGAGGACTGACGCTGACTGTCATCTGGTACTCGACGGTGTCGATGTTGACGGCGCTGGCGAATGGCTTCGCCAGTTTCGTTGGGTTTCGATTCTTCCTGGGCGCGGGAGAATCAGCGAATTGGCCAGCCGCCACCAAGGCTGTGTCGGAATGGTTTCCGAAACGCGAGCGCGCCCTGGCCACGGCGTTTTTCGACACAGGCTCTTCCATCGGCGGGGCCATCGCGCCTTTCCTTGTGCTGCCGATTTATTTCCGCTGGGGATGGCGTCCGGCAGTCATGATCCCGGGCGCGCTCGGGTTTTTCTGGCTGATCGCCTGGCGACGGCTGTACCATCCCCCGGAAGAACATCCACGAATCAGTCCGGCCGAGCTTGCAATGATTGTTGCGGACAAGCGGGATTCGGACGCGGAGCAGTTAGGCAAGAAGCGTCCACGCTGGCGCGACCTATTGAAATTCCCGCAGACCTGGGGAGCGATTGTTGCAAAAGCGTTCACCGATCCGGTGTTCTTTTTCATTACCGAGTGGTTCCCAATCTACCTCGTGGCGAAAGGGATTGAACTGAAGAGTGGATTGATCGCGGTGTGGATTCCGTTCATCGCCGCGGACGTGGGCAGCTTTATCGCCGGTGGCGTCTCCGGGGCACTAATCAAGCGAGGATGGCCGCTGGGCGCGGCGCGCAAGGCGCTGATTGTTTTTGGCGCGATCGGCATGACCATGATCATCCCGACGATCTTCACGACCAATCTGTATTTGATCGCGTTACTCTTCGCGATCACCACTTTCACATACGCGAGCTTTACGACCATGGCGAATGTGCTGCCGGCGGACCTTTTTGACAGCGAATCGGTGGCCTCCGTGAGCGGATTGGGCGGCACGGGTACCGGCATTGGAACTATCATCGCATTCAAGCTCATCGGGTATTTTTCTGACGCGCGCCAAGCCACGGGCACGCATTCGTTCGATCCGATCATCATCGTCGCCGGGCTGGTGCCATTAGTGGGAATGATTCTGGTTCTGCTGCTGGTGCGCAATAACGAGGCTACGAATCAAGGCCTGGTGCGCCGGATCTGAAAGTTTCGGTACACTCGGAAACGGCCGTAGAGCAGCTTTTTGGACGCAGTGTAAGGAGACGCGTGAAAATCACCGATGCCAAGGTGCTGGTCAGTTGCCCGGGACGAAACTTCGTGACGTTGAAGATTCTTACCGACGAAGGCGTCTACGGTCTGGGAGATGCAACCCTGAACGGACGCGAACTGGCGGTTGCCTCGTATCTGACGGACCACGTCATTCCCTGCATTCTGGGGCGCGATCCATTTCAGACGGAAGATTTGTGGCAATACCTCTACCGCGGGGCGTATTGGCGGCGTGGCCCCGTGACCATGACCGCGATCGCGGCGGTCGACATGGCGCTGTGGGATATCAAGGGCAAGGCCCTCAACACGCCGGTTTACAACCTGCTCGGCGGAAAAAGCCGGACGGGCGTGATCGTCTACGGGCACGCCAACGGGCGCGACATCGAAGAGACCGTCGACGAAGTCGGGAAGTATAAAGAGCTTGGGTATCTGGCCGTGCGCGCGCAAAGCGGCATACCGGGCTTGCCGTCAACATATGGAGTAGCGGGAGACAAACTGTTCTACGAGCCGGCGGAGAAGGGCCTGCCGCCGGAGAACACATGGTCGACGGAAAAATATCTGCTGCATGTGCCCAAGCTGTTCGAGGCGCTGCGGTTGAAGCACGGGGACGACATTCACCTGCTCCACGATGTTCACCACCGGCTTACTCCTATTGAGGCGGCTCGGTTGGGAAAAGAGCTGGAGCCGTATCATCTGTTTTGGCTTGAGGATCCGGTCGCCGCGGAACTGCAGGAAGGATTTCGCATCATTCGGCGGCACACGACCACGCCGCTTGCCGTGGGCGAGGTGTTTAATGCAGTGTGGGATGCTCACATTCTGATCACCGAACAACTGATCGATTACATCCGCATGACCGTGGTTCATGGCGGAGGGATCACGCACCTGAAAAAAATCGCCGCGCTGGCGGAGATCTATCATGTGCGCACCGGCTGCCACGGAGCGACCGATCTTTCACCAGTGGCGATGGCGGCGGCGCTCCACTTCGACATCTCAGTGAACAATTTCGGAGTCCAGGAATACATGCGCCATTCTCCCCAGACGGATGAACTGTTTCCACACTCTTATTACTTCAAGGATGGATACCTGCATCCGGGAGAAGGCGCCGGACTGGGCGTCGACTACGACGAAAAGCTTGCGGGTCAGTACAAGTATGAGCGAGCGTATTTGCCCGTTAACCGGAACCTGGATGGCACCATGTTCAACTGGTAGACGCGGGCGATGAAGACATCAATCGATCTGAATTCTTTTACATCCGAATTCTGTTACATCTGAGGAGCTCATGGGTTACAAAGGCCTGGACCTTACTGGCAAAGTGGCGGTGGTGATTGGAGGCAGTTCCGGAATCGGCCGCGCCCTAGCGCTTGGGTTGGCCGAGGCCGGGGCTGACGTGGCAGCAAGTGCGCGGCGCCTGGACCTGGTCAACACGATCACCGACGAGATCGAAGCTTTGGGACGGCGGTCTCTGCGCGTTACCTGTGATGTGGCCGACCGCGGGTCGCTGGAGAAGGTGCTGGAGGCGGCGGTCCAGACGTTCGGCAAGGTCGACATCATGGTCAGCGCCGCCGGCATCAGCAAACGCGCTCCGACTCTGGACTTCTCCGAAGCCGACTGGAACCGGCTGATGGATACAAACCTGACGGGCACCCTGCGCGCGTGCCAGGTATTTGGACGCCACATGATCGAGCGGCGCTACGGCCGCATTATTAATATCGCGTCCATGGGATCGTTCCTGGCGCTCTACGAGGTCGCAGCGTACAGCGCCAGCAAGGCGGGGCTGGCGTCGCTGACGAAGTCGCTGGCCATCGAATGGGCGCGGCACGGAGTTTGCGTAAACGCCATTGCTCCCGGATATTTTCGCACTCCCTTGAGCGAGAAGCTTCTGGTCGGCACTCCGCGCGGCGAGGAAGTACTGATGCGCACTCCGATGAACCGTTTCGGCGAACTTGCGGAACTGGTCGGCGCGGCATTCTTCCTCGCGGCCGACGCCGCGAGCTTTGTCACCGGAACCGTGCGGGCCGTGGAGGGGGGCGTACTGGCCAGTGCTGTAAATCGATGAGCGCGCCAAGAGTCGGCGAAATTATTTTGAGCGCGCCGCCGCCACCGCTTGAACCAACTCTCGAGCCGACTGTGTGATCTTCTCAGGATGCCCGGCCCGCAGCGCTGCGACATCGGCCAGATCGGCGCCCACTCCGAGGGCAAAAGCCCCGGCGGCTATAAACTCCCCGGCGTTGGCGGCGTTGACCCCACCGGTCGGAATCAGCGCAACCTGGGGAAATGGGCCGCGCAGTGATTTCAGATACTTGGGTCCGCCCACGTTGCCGCAAGGGAAAATCTTGATTAGCTTGGCGCCGTGATCGAGCGCGGTCATCAATTCTGTGGGAGTTAGAGCGCCGGGAATCGCCAGCGTGGCGCACGCCTGCGCGACTGACAACACCGCGAGCGACAGGCCCGGACTCACCAGGAACTTCGCACCCGCGCGAATGCACAGTTCAGCCTGCTCCGCCGATGTGACCGTGCCGGCTCCAATGAGCGCGTCACTGCCGAGTTGCTGGGCCACGCTCCGAATCACCGTAACTGCGTTGGGAACGGTCATCGTGATTTCGACGATGGGAATGCCGCCTACGCAAACCGCTTCGACGGCCGAGGTGGCCTCCTCGACGGTAGCGGCCCGCACGACGGGGATGATGCCGATTTCTCCGATTCTGCGAATCACACTTTCCATGTTCGTCCCGTAACTTTCTCAGCGTTTCTGTCTCAGCATTTCTTTCTCAACGCTCAATGCGTGCAGTCTGCACCTTCATGGCTTGCAACACTTCCGCCAGCGTCGCCATGGTTGTGTCGCCCGGCGTGGTCATGGCCAGGGCACCATGCGCGGCACCGCATTCGACCGACCATTGCGGATCCTTCGCGGACAAGAACCCGTAAATCAATCCGGACGCGAAAGAGTCGCCGCCTCCGACCCGGTCATAGATTTCCAGATTCTCGCGAACCGGAGCCTGGTAGAAGCGGCCGTCGTAATAGCACATGGCGCCCCAATCGTTCAGGGTCGCGGTCTTGGCGTGGCGCAGGGTCGTGGCAATCACAGCCATATTCGGAAATTCCTGAACCACTTTGGTGATCATCTGCTGGAAGTTGGCGGGATCCAGTTTCGAGTGGTGCTCGTCAACGCCGGCGACCTCAAAGCCCAGCGCGGCGGTAAAATCTTCTTCGTTGCCCAGCATCACATCGACCAGCGGCGCGTGCCGCCGGTTGATCTCCTGCGCCCGCGATTTTCCGCCGATCGCCTTCCACAACGAAGCGCGATAATTCAAGTCATAGGAGACAACCGCGCCCGCGCCCTTTGCCGCTTCCATGGCTTCGAGAGCAACCAGCGGTGTCGATTCCGAAAGCGCGCAGAATATTCCGCCGGTGTGGAACCAGCGTGCTCGGTCCTTCGAGAAAATTTGCGTCCAATCAATCTCGCCGGGGCGCATTTGCGCAATCGCGGTGTGTCCGCGATCGGAACAGCCGAGCGGCGCACGAATTCCGAAACCACGTTCAGTAAAGTTGAGACCATTGCGCACGCTGCGGCCGACTCCGTCGAAAGGTACCCATCGAACGTATTTCTGACTGACGCCTCCCTGAAACATCAGGTCTTCCACCAGGCGTCCTACGGGATTATCCGCCAAAGCCGTGACTACCGCGGTATCCAAGCCAAAACAACGTTTCAAGCCGCGGGCCACGTTGTATTCTCCGCCGCCTTCCCAGGCGCGAAAGTTGCGGGTAGTGGAAATGCGTTGGTCGCCGGGATCAAGCCGCAGCATCACTTCGCCGAGGCTCACCAAATCCCACGCGCAATCCTGCTTCGGTTTGACCTTCAACTTCGCCATAACTCAAGAACTCGCAATTATTCGTACCTGACCGGGATCAGGGATTGGAGCGTCCTGCGCGGACACCAGCGATCGTTCCGGATTCACCACCAGCCAACTTGCCGCGCCCACACAACATAAAGCTGCCGCCACCAGGAATGAGGCGGTCCAACTAAACCGCGCCGCGATCCAGGGTGTGAGCGACGCGGTGATCGCCGCTCCAATCTGATTGCCCGTGTTCATGAATCCAGATACTGACCCGGAGGATGGACCCGCAATATCCGCGGTGAGCGACCAGAAGGAACTCTGCGACAGATACAGCGCGCCCGCACCGCCGGCCAGCACCACACTTGCCAGGCGGGCACTCTTGACCTGCGATCCCAGTGCAATGAAGACGCCCGCCAACACGATGGCAAACGCCGCAAGAAAGCAGCGTCCCAGGCGTGGCCCCTTCCATTTCGTAAGACGGTCGTTCAGCATTCCGCCGAGCAGGCACGATACCAACATGGCAAGAAAAGGAAGCATGGAGTAGAAGGCGCTCGTTTTCAGATCCAGGCCTCGGACTTTCGCGAGATAACGATAAAACCAGCTAAAGAATATCCACGCCACATAGCCATAACAGAAGTAGCTAAGGGTGACGGCCCAAACCTCTTTGCTCTGCGCGACGCGTCTCCATGGCACCAGCGCCGAAGGCACATCCCCCGCGGACGCACGTCCGGCCTGGGTTGGGGATGCCTTCCCCGCTGACGCTTTCGCAGCCCAAGCCGAGGTGAGTCCTGATTCAATCGTGTTCAATTCTGCCGGAGAAACCCGCGGATGCTCGGCCGGAGTGTCGCGAGCGATCAGGAGCCAGACCGCTCCAGCCATGAATCCGATGATGGAGCAAACCCAGAACGAAGAACGCCAGCCATAATGAATCATCATGTAGGTGATGAGGGGAGGTGTGAGGCCTGCGCCCGCTCCTACGCCCGCGAAGATCCAGCCATTGGCAATGCCGCGTTCGCGCACGGGGATCCAGCGCGCGATGAATTGATTAGCCGACGGGTAAATGACGGCCTCCCCTGCACCCAGGAGAAACCGTACAGCGACGAAGAAAAATAGTGCGCCCGAAATATTGGCAGGAACCAGCGCAGTGAGAGCGGTGAAGATTCCCCACCAGATCACGCCCGCGGCGAGCACCCAGCGCGGTCCGAAGCGGTCGGCGAGGCGTCCACCCGTAGTTTGAAACAGCGCGTATCCCACCAGCAGCGCGCTGAATACTTTGCCGAGTTGCACGTCAGACAGGTGGTAAGCGTCGGCGATGGAGCCGCCGGCGATCGAAATATTGACGCGGTCGAGGTACGATACGGCGCTGAGGACGAATAACCAAAGCACCAGGAACCAGCGCACGTGGCTCGTTCTGGCTTCGGTCACCGTTGTGTCCTCTCGAAATGATGAGCTTTCATTCTTCTCCGCGCCCTTCCTTCTCTGGCTCTGGCTCAGGCCGAATGCTCACGCAAAATCCGCGCCAACTGCTGGGCCACGATTTTGTGTTCGCCAGGCTGCAGCATGAACGAGTTCATTTCCAACTCTGGACCCTCTTCGCCGCCGCTCATCACAATCGAGGGCTTCGAGTTCCTGAGCAACTGGGAAATCTGATGTGGCGTCAGCGAGATTTTCGAATCCCAGCTGATGCGCATGTGGGGAACGTGATTGGCAATGTCGGGAGTGAAAAACGTGGTGCTCACGCCCGGAATCTTTGTGATTTCATCTGAAACGGCCTGCAACCTTTCCTGCCACTCTTTGGTTAAAGCGTCGTGATCCTCGCGAAGGTAGACGTCGAGCGCCTTGACCATGCCGATGATTTCTTCTTTGCCCACTTTCTGGCTGCGCCCCAGAGTGTCTTCGTGCGGACTGTTGTTGAGCAACGCGTTTGCGACCAGATCCTTGCGCCCGACCAGCAGGCCCGCGCATTGCGGCCCGCGCATGGCCTTGCCGCCGCTGAACGTCACCAGGTCGTAACCCATGTTGGTGTAGTCCCAGAGGTGCGAGACCGGAGGAGTGTCGGCCGCTGCGTCGTTCATGCAGGGCACGTTGTATTGTTTGGCAAGTTTGACCCACTCGTCGACTTTGATTTGTCCGGCGGCGTTGGCGAAGTTGCTGAAGTGCATCATCGCGGTGCGATCGTTGACCGCCGCCCGCAATTGATCGCGGGTTTCGATCTCGATCAGTTTTACGCCCGTGGATCGAAGCTGGTGATCGAACGGGTTACGATGCGTTTTCTGGATGATGACTTCCGACTTCATTCCCGTCAGATCGGGCAGTTGGCGGATTCGCGCTTCGTCGTTGCCAGTGAGAATCCCGGCCAGTCCGGATTGAATCGCGGCCGCAGCGCCTGACGTTACCAGCGCGGTGAAGCCCTCCGGCAGCTTCAGCATTTCGGCGATGCGTTTTCCGGCTGCGATTTCCAACTCCGGGACGCTGACAAAGTGGCGGCCCGCCATGGCCATCACCGCCTCCAGTTCAGGACGAAGCAGCGAACCACCCAGCATCGTCATCGTCCCTTCGCAGTTGATCACCGTGGTGACGCCCAACTCTTCGTAGGGGTTACCAGTCTGCCCGAAGCCAGTCACGGGCGTGGAAGCGGGCAGGTCAGGGCTCGCTCCGAAAAGCTTGCGGGGTGCCAGAATCGAACCAGAAAAGATTGAACCAGACAAGATCGAACTAGCGATGGCTCCCACACTGCCGAGAAAACTCCGGCGGTTCCACTTTGAGTTCAATCGCATGAACGAAGCTCCTTGGCCGCTCACTTGCTCGCCACGGCGGCGATGCAATTGATTTCCACCAGAGCATCTCCCGGCAGCGCGGCCACTGCCACGGTTGTGCGCGCCGGGCCGCCATGGGGAAAATACGTCGAGAACACTTTGTGCATTCCGTCCCAGTGCTCAATCTTTACCAGGAAGACGTTGAGTTGAAGAATGGTGTCGACGGAGCCTCCGCCAACCTCTACCAGCTTCTTGATCTTGTCCATGACCATGCTGGTGTGGGATTCAATCGTCCACTCCTTGGAATCTCGTGAGTCGTGGGCGCCCACACCCGAAACGTAAATCAATCCGTTGTTGACGATCACTGGCATGATGATGTCTTTTTCGCTGCCCGATTTGCCTTCGGCGTTCAGCTTTCGGATTCCGCCCGCGTTCTGCGCGGCGGAACTCTGAGCCGAGGCACGGCTCGGCAACACGGCAGCGGTTACTCCCAAAGCGGAAAGCACGGAAGCGATCCGCGTGGCAAACGTTCTGCGAGTGACAGTCAGATTCATATGGATCCTCCTTCAAATTCGCCCTTCGATATCTGCGATGGATCAAAACTACGATCAAGGCAACGCGAAACTGAAGACATCACTTCCCGCGGCGATCGCAACATACTGCTTGCCTGCGATGGCATAGCTCATGGGAGATGCGCTCATGTCCTGCCCGGTATTGAAGTGCCAGAGCGGCTTGCCGCTCCGCGCGTCCACGGATTCCAAAGAGCCCGCATCATCTCCGAAAAACACCAGCCCGCTGGCGGTCGCCATGGTTCCGCCAGAGGAATGGCCGCGGCCCACTTGCGGATATTTCCACGCGATCGCGCCTGTGTCCAGACTGTAGGCGACAAGATTTTTCCAGGAGTCATCCCCCGGGATGCGCTTTACTCCAGTCGAGTAGTAGCCAACGCCCTCTTTAAAAGGCGGCGTGGGCTGCGAAAAGAAGGTTTCGCATTTTTCCAAAGCCAGAAAATAAAACGAGTGCGTGGATTCGCTGTACGAAGGGGCATACCAATTGGTCGCTCCTGCGAAGCCGGGACAAATGCGTGATCCGCCGGGCGTGGGCTCGACCCCGGTGCGAATCGGACGGCCGTGTTCGTCAATGTCCTTCGCCCAGTTCAGCTTTTCCGCGAAAGCTGTGGCAGCAAGAAACTTGCCGTTTGTGCGGTCGAGAACAAAGAGGTAGCCATTGCGGTTCGCCTCTACCAGCAACTTCCGCGCTTCACCCTGGAACACCGCATCGATCAGCACCGGCGTTTCGACCGCGTCAAAGTCGAACAGATCGTGCGGCGTGAACTGGAAATACCACTTGAGTGTTCCAGTGTCAGGGTCGAGGGCCAGTACGCAGTCGGTGTAGAGGTCGTCCCCGGGACGCGGCTTGCCGTCAAAATCCGGAGCCGGATTGCTGGTGCCCCAGTAAATCGTATTCAGCGCCGGATCGTAAGTGCCCGGCATCCACGTGGTGCCGCCACCGTGCAGATACGAGTTTCCCGGCCAGCTCTCGGAGCCGAACTCGCCAGGCGCAGGAATGGTCCAGAAGCGCCACGCCAGCTTGCCAGTCATCGCGTCGTATGCTGCGACAAAGCCGCGCACGCCGTCATCCCCACCTGAGGTCCCAACCAAAACTTTATCCTTCACGACGAGAGGAGCGCTGGTGGCGCCATAGTTCTTGTTCCAGTCGGCGTAGGCAACATCCCAGATCAGATTGCCGGAGCGCGCGTCCAGGCAGAGCAGATGGGCGTTGTCGGTCTCCATGTAGACGCGGTCATGCCACACGCCTACACCGCGGTTGATGTGACCGGACGCATCGTCGATCAGGTTCTCCGAAACGGGCCGCGAAAAATGCCACACTACTCGTCCGGTCGCGGCGTCGAGAGCGAAGGCGTCGTTGGCGGCGGTCACGAACATGATCCCGTTCACCACCACCGGCGTAACCTCAAGCCGGCTGGTGTTATGCGCGTGAAACACCCATTCGGCGCGGAGTTGCGGCAGGTTCACTGGATTAATTTCGGAAAGACTGCTATACCTGCGGCCAGAGTAGTCGCCATTATAGGAAACCCAGTCCGCCGCCGGCGGCTGCACCAGCAGATCCTCGGTCCGCACGTTGATCGCGCGGGCCTGCGCCGCGAAATCGCTCTCGCCGACCGACGTGAGACCGGCGAATGTCAGACAGGTCAAGACCGCGGCCAGGCAGATCTTCCACAGACCAGATCGGCAGCAGCGTGCAACGGACTCTCTAGACGGCTGGCTTCGCAAGCGCGGCCTCCGCGTCGTAGCTCTTGCGCAACGGAGCCCGGTCGCTGCGATTCTCCACCTGCACGAAACCAAGTTCGCGCGAGATTTGCAGCCCGGCTGCCTGAATCATGGGCGCGAGTTGCCGCAGACGGCTGACCGGCATCCGGACCATAGGCGCGGTAATGCTCAAACTGGCGTGCACGCTACCCGCGTGGTCCCAGACCGGAGCAGCGATGCATCGAATGTGCAGCTCGTGCTCTTCCAGGTCACAGGCGTATCCGTTTTTCTTCACCCGATACAATTCCGCTTCCAATTCCTGCAAACTTCCAGCGGTATTGGGCGTGAGCCTTTTCAGATCCAGTTGCGGCAGCACTTGATCAAGCTCCTCGCGCGGCATGTGGGCGAGCATGACCTTGCCCACGGCCGTGCAGTATAGGGGGACGGCCGCGCCGATCCGGGAGTGAATGCGCAACGGCTCCGGAGAATCGAGCTTCTCGACATAGACCGCGGAGAGGCCGTGCCGAATGGTCAAATGAATGGTTTCGCGAGTCTGCTGGTTCAGTTCGCGAAGATGCGGCAGGCTCACGCGGCGAATGTCCAGCTGGCCTAATGCAGCCTGGCCGATAGCGAAGCATGCAATCCCGAGGTGATAAATGCCATCTCCACCGCAGTTGAGAAATCCCGCCGACTCCAAATTCGCCAAGAAACGGTGAACCGTGCTGACCGGGAGCCGGGAGAGTCCTGCCACTTGCTTCGCGGTGAGCCCGCGCGAAGACTGGCTGAACAGATGCAGCAGGCGCAACCCACGCTGCAGCGAGGTGATGTTGTAGCTCCGTTTTGGACGGTTCGCCATGAATGCTGTCAAGCGCTGAAATGAAAGTGCGAATTATCTGATGAAATGCAAGTTTGCGCAAGAATTTGTTTGTTCAAAGCCGTCCGAACTTCTTCACCGCTTCCACAATCGACTTCATCTGCTCGATCACGGGATACATGGAATGTTCCTTGAAGTCCATCTGCTGCGCAATGCTGAGCACTTCCTGGGCCCGATCCCTGGGGACCACAACCACGCCGTCGCTGTCGGCCACAACAATGTCTCCAGGGTTGACCACCACGCCATCGCAGGTCACCGCGATCTGTGCCCCTGCGAAGCGATAGTGATGCACAGAAGTTGAAGGTACGATTCCCGTCGCAAACACCGGGAATCCGATCTTGCGCAGATACGCCACGTCGCGAACTCCGCCATCGATGATGGCTCCGGAGTAGCCCCGAGCCGCCATCGCCGTACCCATGAGGCCTCCCATTCCCGCAGTGTCCGCACCGTTCTCCACCGCCATCACATAAACCGAATCCGTGGAACCTTCATCAATAGCGGTCAGCATTCCGTTCAGCGCAGTGGGATCGTTGTTGCCTTCGTCTTTCTTCAACTGCACGGTGCGGGCGAAACCGGCGAACTTGGTAGTAAAAATCGGCTGCATGTGGTGACTCATGTACATGCGCTTGCCCAGCAACTGCTCGATCGCATCCGAAACCGATGCCGCTTCCACTCTGCGAAATTCAGCGATCAGAGCACTGTCGCTCGCGGACGCCGCGGCCGCCGGCTGCGAACGAATCAGGCGCACCGCGCCCGCGCTTAAGGCCACAACGTACAGTAATGTCAGCGATAAAGCGGCCTTACGAGACTTTACAAAGCGATAGCAGTTGTCCATTTCGTCCTCCTGGCTGTATACATGTGCGCGGACTCTAACACCGTTTTTCGATGCGTGGAAGAGCCTATCACTCGAACCCGAAGGAGAACGAGAAATGAAACTGCGTTTTGAAACGTCCAGTCTTTTTCTTTTGGCAGCCGCGATTGCGCTCACGATTGCTCCGGCATGGCAATCCAGTTACGCTCAGGAACGCAAGGCCATCAATCTGGCCCCGGCCAGAGGCCTGCCATTCAGTGATGCGATTGTGGCGGGCAATACCGTGTACATTGCCGGTCAAGAGGGTACGGATGACTCCGGCAAGCTGGCCGCTGGCGGAATCGGCCCCGAGACCAAGGCAACACTGGCACACATCGAAAAGGTCGCCAAAGCCGCGGGCTTCGAGGTGAAGGACCTCGTCAGCGTAACCGTTTACCTGGCGGACATTCACGAATTCGGAGACATGAACGCAGTTTACAAAACTTTCATGCCGGATCCGAAACCCGCGCGCGCTACTGTCCAGGTCGCGGCACTGGTAAACAATGCTCGCGTTGAAATCTCAGCGATCGCCGTGAAGACGCAGAAGTAGCTGTCACGACGTTTTGCTGCAGCGTTCTCACCCTTGCGGGAAGCCGTGTCCTCGCGGACCATTGGGAGAAGCCTTCCTCGGTTGAAGAAAGGGTTGACATTCACGGCGGACTTGCGATAAACCGTCGTTCCATAACCAGGGTCGTATTCTCACGAGCTAGTACTTAGTTTTCACTGGATAAAAGTAGCCACGGCCGCACTCGATCCATGCTTTTTCGCTGCCCAACTCGCCACGTTCTGGTCCCAATTCTTCTGGTGCTCTGGACAGGGAGCCTATTCGTGGCGAGTTCTCAGACTCCGCAGCAGGGTGCCTGGGAAGAAGACTTCAAAGCAGGTGCGCCACTAGGAAAGCGAACCTTCAACTCCTCGTGCGCCGGATGCCACGGACTCGATGGTCGCGGCGGAGAGCGCGCTCCCAACATCGCCGGCAGCGCCAAAATGCAACGTCTGTCGAATTCCGAGATCGCAACCATCGTTTCGAAGGGAATTCCGGGCACTGGCATGCCGGGCTTCCATTTATTCAGCCCGGTAAAGGTGCAAGCCGTTGTCAGCTATTTGCGCATGCTGCAGGGCCGCGAGAAGGCGCAACAGCTTCCTGGGAATGCCGACCGCGGCAAGGCAATCTTTTTCGGAAAAGGCGATTGCTCTTCCTGCCACATGGTGCAGGGGCAAGGCGGCTTTGTCGGACCTGATCTTTCTGCCTACGGCTCGAATCGGTCGGTGAAAGAAGTCCTCAACGTAATTCTGGATCCTGCCGGCAACTCCGACTGGAAGCGCAAATCTGCGACTGCGATCACGCGAGACGGCAGCAGCGTCAGCGGGTCCATTCGCAACGAAGATAATTTTTCCGTTCAGTTGCAGACCGCGGATGGCGCATTCCGTTTTTTCTTGAAGTCCGATCTGCAAAGCCTGGAGTACCAGGATCACCCTGTAATGCCCGCGGACTACGCCGAGAAGCTCAACCGGAGCGAACTGGACGACGTCGCCAGTTATCTTCTCAGTGTTGGACGAAGCTCGAAACCTGATCCGAGCCAGAAAGATTGAAGACGATTCTTGAATCCGCTGACTCCCCTCGGGGGCGCGGAAAGCCCCGAAAGGACAGAAGGCAGGATGAAATCTACACTTGCAGCTTTCTTCTTAAGTGTGACGTTCGTAGGTGTGACGTTCGCACCAGCCTCCGCATTTGCGCAGAAGCCCGCGCATACCTTTGAACTCCAGGCAATTTCGCCCGAGTTCTCGCGGCTCATCGATCCAGCGGCCAGGTTGAGCACGGTTTCCACCGGGTTCGGGTTCACGGAAGGCCCGATGTGGGATGATGCCGGATTTCTTTATGTGAGCGACGAGACCCTGAACAAGATTTTTCGCGTCTACCCCGACGGCAAGAAGCAGGAAGTCATCGCCCTGGGAGATCCCGACGGCAACACCTTCGATCGCCAGCATCGCCTGATCGACTGCGCCAGCGTGTTGCGCGCCATCATCGCCGTAACCCCGGACGGAAAGTACACCATGCTCGCCGATCACTACGAC
>VFSW01001888.1_pt1 | contig 31719 bp, 30 predicted proteins | sample 5358111 | NCBI WGS metagenome assembly VFSW01 (sample SAMN11554181, study PRJNA540505) | mine drainage metagenome | isolation source: sediment from site ElyBrook_90M | place: USA: Ely Copper Mine, Vershire, VT | collected 2017 | reverse complement strand
CCGGGATGAAGATGTGATCATGCACAAACTCAAGATTCAAAATTCAAGATTCAAGGCTCAAAATACGAGATTGCAAATTCCATCACCCTGTCATTGCGAGTGGCGCATAGCGACACGAAGCAATCTACCAGGATTGAAAGATTGCTTCGTCGTTTCACTCCTCGCAATGACCTTTTCATACAATGTATTTGCAGAAATGATCGCTGGGAAAGGTTAGTGCTGACATGATTAACAAAATCATCGAGTACTGCGCAAAGAATAAATTCATAGTCTTTCTCGGCACCTTCTTTCTCATCGGCTGGGGGATATGGGTGATCAACAAAACACCGTTAGAGGCCATCCCGGACCTTACACCGGTGCAGGTGATCATTTATACAAAATGGGAAGGACAGAGCCCGAACATCATAGAAGATCAGGTAACCTACCCGATCGTTACCGCCTTGATCTCAGCACCGCATGTACAGGTTGTAAGGGGCTTATCCACCTTCGGGTACTCGTACGTGTATGTCCTGTTTAACGACGGGACGGACATGTACTGGGCGCGGAGCAGGGTGCTTGAGTACCTCCAGCAGATCAACGGTAAGCTCCCTCCGGGTGTAAATCCTACGCTCGGGCCCGATGCTACGGGTATCGGCTGGGGCCTCGAGTATGTATTGGTGGACAAGGGTCATAAATATAACCTCGCAGAAATGAGGACATTTCAGGACTGGTATCTGAGATACTGGCTTGAGTCCGTGCATGGTGTGTCCGAGGTGGCGGGCATTGGGGGGTATGAAAAGGAGTTCAGGGTAAATGTCTATCCGGCCAGGCTGAAGGCATACCATATTCCTTTGAGCAGGGTTATCGATGCCGTCAGGCATTCAAACAACGATGTCGGCGGTGCATCCATTGAGATCAACGGAACGGAGTTTGTGATCCGCGGCAACGGCTACATAGAATCGCTGAAAGACCTCGGCAATATAGTTGTCTATGCCTCATCAAACGGCACCCCTGTTCTTTTGAAAGATATCGCCGATATCAAGTATGACGCCGTGATGAGACGGGGTATTGCCGACTACAACGGGAAGGGCGATGTCGTCGGCGGCATTGTTATCGTCCGCTACGGAGCGGACATGTATAAGATCCTGGATGATGTGAAAGAAAAGATCAAAGAGATTGCCCCTTCCCTGCCAAAAGGTGTCGAGCTCAGGATTGTGTACGATCAATCCCAAATAATCAAACGGTCCGTTGCAACACTCAGAGAAAAGCTCATCGAGGAAAGTATCATCGTCAGCATTGTCTCCATCATCTTTCTCTACAGCATCACCAGCGCACTTGTCGCTATTGTAATCTTACCGCTTGCCATACTGATGGCCTTGATCGGGATGTACTATGTGGGTGTATCATCCAATATAATGTCTCTCGGCGGTATAGCGATAGCAATCGGCGCAATGATAGATGCATCTATCGTGATGATCGAGAACGCGAATAAATTTCTTGAGCAGGAACACAACCTCACCAATCAGAGGCGGGAAGAAATTATTATAAAGGCTGCAAAATTAGTCGGCAGGCCCCTGTTCTTCTCGCTGCTCGTTATCGCGGTTGCCTTCCTGCCGATCTTTGCCCTGACCGGGCCCGAGGGAAAGCTCTTTAAGCCGCTTGCATATACCAAAACATTCTCCATGCTGTTTGCTGCGTTCTTATCCATAACCCTTGGCCCGATGCTGATGACACTCTTCATCCGCGGAAAGATCACGCCGGAAGAAAAAAATCCGCTCAACCGCCTTATGATCCGGGCATATCACCCGGTTGCCGTATTTGCCCTCAAGCATAAAAAGCTTATTTTGATTTCAGCTGTTTTGATTATCCTCTCTATAATCTTTCCGTTTTCACAGCTTGGCAGTGAGTTTATGCCGCCGCTCAATGAAGGGACGATCCTATACATGCCGAGCACCATACCCGGTATTTCCATTACCCAGGCACGGCAGATGCTTCAGGTTACGGACAGGATCATAAAATCGTTCCCGGAGGTGCAATCCGTTTTTGGAAAATCAGGCAAGGCAGATACCTCGACAGACCCGGCTCCCCTGGAGATGATAGAAACCATTATCAACTTAAAACCGCAGTCACAGTGGCCGAAGGGTGTTACGTGGAAAAAATTAATCGATCGGATGAATACAGCAATCAATATGCCGGGTCTGACCAATGCGTGGACAATGCCTATAAAAGGACGGACAGACATGCTGACCACAGGCATACGTACCCCTGTTGGTATTAAGATCTACGGTGCAAGCCTGACTGAAATGGAGAACATCGGGAAGATGCTGGAAAGCACCCTGAGCAAGATACCGGGAACGAGGAGTGTATTTGCAGAGAGGGCAGTGGGCGGGCATTACATAGATTTTGACATTAACCGCGAGGCTATTGCCAGATACGGATTGACCGTAAGCGACGTAGAGGATGTCATAGAAACAGCCATCGGCGGAATGACCGTCGGCAAGGTTGTCAGCGGCCGGGAGCGTTTTGCAATTGCAATACGCTATCCACGGGAACTCCGTGACGATATCAACAGCCTCAGGATGATACTTGTTTCTGCGCCATCGGGTGCCGAGATACCCATAGGTGAACTTGCGGATATTCACAGGGTCAACGGACCTCCCATGATACGGGACGAAAACGGCATGCTATCGGATTGGGTGTATGTGGATTTAAACACCAGCAATATCGGCGGATATGTGGAACGGGCCCAAAAAGCCGTAGATGACGAGATTGTAAAAAAAGGCATGCTGCCTCCAGGCTATACGCTCGAGTGGACGGGTGAATATAAATATATGGAACATGCGAGAAAGACGCTTATGATTGTGATCCCGCTTACCCTGTTCATTGTTTTTCTGCTGCTTTACTTCAACAAACGTTCTGTAACCGAAGCGTTGATCGTGATGCTCGCTATACCGTTCTCACTGACCGGTGCATTCTGGGGGCTGTACTTTATGCATTACGAGCTCAGTGTGGCTGTATGGGTCGGTATCATTGCACTTGCGGGCGTTGATGCGGAAACAGGGGTTGTGATGCTGGTGTACCTGGATGAGGCATATCACCGGTGGCTCGATGAAGGGAAGATGCACACGGAAAGCGACCTGAAAGAATCCATCATGTACGGAGCTGTCCAGAGGATAAGGCCGAAGATGATGACTGTTTTTGCCATCATTATGGGGCTCTTGCCGATCATGTGGAGTCAGGGGAGCGGTGCGGACGTTATGAAGCGTATTGCCATGCCCATGATTGGAGGCGTGTTCACGTCCGCGATTATGGAACTTGTGGTTTATCCGGTGATCTATTTGTACTGGAAGAGAAGAAGCCTTCCCAAAGATAATGTATAAACTTACAGAGGACTTAGAGCTCGTTTATGACAAATCCCCCCTCACCTTAATCCTCTCCCATCAGGGGAGAGGCAGGGTGAGGGGTGGATCGCACGGCCCGTCCGACCCAGCTTCGCTGTGTGCCCGGGGTGGGTGCTCTGAACGGACAAACCAACTCCCTTATTGCATTTTTCGGGTTAATGTATAACGTATAAAAAAGGAGGTTACTATGGCAAAACATGAAGATCCTGTATGTAAAATGGTGATCGATGAAAAGCTTGCACCGGAGAAGTACGATTACAAGGGAACAACCTATTACTTCTGTGCAAAGGGATGCAAGGATAAGTTCGTAAAAGAACCTGAAAAATACCTGACGCAAAAACCAAAATAAAAAGGAGGCACAATGACAAGATTTAACCTTTCAATAAAAATTCTGACCGTGATGCTGCTGGTTACAGCCATAGCGATATTTGTACAAAAAACAAGGGCGTGCAGTTCGTGTGATACACGCGGGATAATGCTCAGCCAGAACGATCAAAATATGAATAACATGAATATGAAGAATATGAACATGAATGACAATAATGCCGGTCAGCTGCAGAGAATACCGCAAGGCTATTCAGTATCCCCGGTGTCTAACACGCAGGTCAAGATAACAAAGGACACCCCGTTCACAATATATAAGGACCGGAAGTTCTACTTTGCCTCGGATCAGGAAAAGAAGGAATTTTTACAGGACCCTCAGAAATACCTTAGCAACATGCTGCCAGGAAAAGGCAATACACCGCCGCCAGCTAAACCGGAATAAGGGGATGGAGCAGCGAAGCAATCTGCAAGCTTGCAGATTGCTTCGTCATCACATTCCTCGTAATGAAAAACCTGCAATGTAGTGTAGGGGCATGGAATGCCATGCCCCTACTGAAAGGTCAATACCCTTCTGTTATGATTCCCTCTGCTCTCTCGAGTTGTGCAAGTGCTATGTTGTACTGGTAAATACTCTGTATGTAAGCCGCACTGCTTGAAGCAAACAATGCTTCCGCATCCGTAATCTCTATGATAGAACCCGCGCCCGTTGTATACCGCTCATCGGCAAGTTCAAGATTCAACTGAGCACTGTCCATTGCTTTTTTCGATGCAGCGATACTATCGTTTGCTTGCTGGAGGTTCAGGCCTGCCTGCTTTACCTGGAGGATGATGCCCTGTTTAAAAACATCTATCTGTGCCTCTATATTCTGTTCCCGTGCCTTGAGCTCTCCGTATTTTCCATACGTGTTAAAACCAGAAAACAGGGGAAACTGCACACCGACGCCTATTGCCCAGTTCCATGTCAATGGCGTCTGGTAGCCTGCCCAGCTGTATCCTCCTGTTCCAATGATGGAAGGGAGGTTGGACGCAAGCACTGATTTCTCGGATTCCAGTAAGCTCTGATTCGCAGCGTTCAGTGATTTTAGTTCCGGCCTGTTATCCATTGCATTCCGGATGGCGGCCTTCATGTCTATCCCCTGTGTTGTAGGTGTTATGGTGTCGATTATGCTGACGGTATCGGTGTCCTTTATTCCCATGGTGTTGAGCAGGTTTACCATTGCCAGTTCAACATTGTTTTTTGCCGTTATCATATTCAACTGGGCATTTGCATAGTTTGTTTCCGCTGATGCCACGTCGATGCGCGATACCCTGCCGACTTCAAAAAAACCCTTTGCCTGTTCGAGATGCTTGCTGCTCTCTTCCAAAACCTTGTCAGCGACCTCTGACAGGTGCTGTGCCGCAAGTACCCCGTAATAGCCCTGTGTTACATTGAATATAACATCCGACTTTGTTGTTTGCTCATCATACTGTGATGATTTTACTGCTTGCTGCTGCGCCCTTATTGCATAAAGTCTCTGACCGAAATTCGTCAGCAGCCAGTTAAAGCCGACGGATGCTGTATAATAGTTATAAGAGGTGTTGCTCTCCGGTGTTGTGGCGTGTGATCCGAACAGGTTCGAAAGAGCAGGCGGGAAAACATAGTTGCTTGTTTCCCGTGTGTACCCTCCCTGTGCGCTTATCCATGGATACCATGCAGAGCGTGCCTGGGTCAGTATCTCCCTGTTTGCCTGTGTCAGGGATATACTTGCCCGCAGGGAAGGCTGCTGCCGGAGGGCCATATCGACGCATTGCTTGAGGGACAGGGGCTGATCGTCTTGTGCGTATGCCGGGACATTAAGCGAGAACAGCGCCAAACCCGCTAAGAAAACCGCCGCAAAAAGATTAAACAGAGCGTCATTACAAGGAGTCCGCCGCAGGCGGATGACGAAGTAATCCCTTAATTTATTTAGATTGCTTCGCTGCGCCGAGACGCCGCTCGCAATGACATTGAAAAAACAATTATTGTTCTTCATTTCAATTCCTCATCCTGTTTTATGCTTCTCTTGAATTTCTCCTCGAATACCGTATAAAGGGTCGGGATAAGAAGCAGTGTTAAGAATGTCGACACCAGCAGACCGCCGATAACCGCACGTGCGAGCGGCATGTTGGTTTCACTGCCTGTGCCAAAGCCGATCGCCATTGGGATAAGCCCGAGGATCGTTGCAAGGCTCGTCATCAGAATGGGCCTCAGCCTTGTTCTTCCAGCCCTTATAACAGCCTCATGGAGCTCTATGCCCTCTCCCCTCAGCCTGTTTGTATAGTCGACGAGCAGTATACCGTTACTGACAACGATACCGATCATCATGATAACACCCATAAAGGATTCTATGGAGAGCGTTGTATTGGTAAGAAACAGCATCCACAGGACACCGATCAGCCCCATGGGCACGGAGAACATGATGATAAACGGGTCGAGCAGTGATTTGAACTGAGAGGCCATGATCATGTAGATAAGCATGATTGCAAGCAGCAGTGCGAAAAACATGCTCAGGAATGCTCCCTTTTGCTGTGCAACCTCACCGCTCATATCTATGTAGAAGCCCGGCGGCAGTTTCAGTTTCGCGAACTCGTTGGACAGGTCGCTTGCAACATCGCCGAGCGGCCTTCCGGTTGCGTTTGCCGTAATGTGGATCACCCTTTGCTGGTACTTCCTTTCGATGAGCACGGGGCCCACACCCTTGTTTATCGATGCAATGTCCTTCAGGAAGATCGTTTTGCCGTTGTAGGTAGGGAGCGGCAAATTGTCGAGGTTCTGCATATTGTTGGTAAACCTTTTATCCATCTGGACCACGACATAGTACTCGTTTCCCGATATTGGGTCCGTAAATATGGAGGGGAATATGTTCAGACTCGAGCTCATCGAGGTGAGCACGGTATTTGCCACTGTTCGCTGGTTGACGCCGGCGAGTGCAGCCTTTTCCCGGTCGACATTGATATCGAGCTCCGGGTAGTTCTCCCTCCTGCTTATCATAACATCCGTAACACCCGGTGTTTTCCTCATTAAAGATGCCACGTTCTCCGCTTCATTTGCCGCTGTTTTTAAGTCGTATCCGTAGAGTTCCACGTCTATAGGCGCTGTTGAGCCGAAATTCATGATACGGGAGACGATTCCCCCGGATATAAAGTAGGTCTGCACACCGGGTATTGCTCCCTGGATACGCTTTCTTACCATGTTCATGTACTCTATATCGTTCCTTTTCCGTTTATCCGGCGTTACGAGGTTTACCTGGATCTGTGCCGTGTCAGGACCTGTGTTCTGGCTCCATATCGATGCAAAGCCGGTCGGGAGGCCTTCGTTCGAGATGATCGTCTTAATGTCCTTTGCAGGTATCACCTCTTTTATCATATCCTGAATCTGTTTTATGTATTGATCCGTGATCCGAAGCCGTGTTCCTATCGGGGAACGCATCACTATGGAAAATTGACTTTCATCTGTTTCCGGAAAGAATTCCGTTCCAATAAATTTTACCAGGAGAAGGGATACAACGAAAAACCCTCCTATACCGTACACCACAATCTTTTTGTGGGATAATGCCCATTGCAGGGCTGACTGATAAGCATTGTCTATGCCGTCAAAAAATGTTTTGCTCCTTGCAAAGATCCTTTCATGGAGCCTTTTTGATTGAGCGCTATACTCCTTCTCGGGTTTGAGGTATTTTTTTGTAAGGACGGGTATTACGGTCAGGGAAACGAAGTATGAGGCTATCAGTGCAAAGGATATGGTAAGTGCAAACGGTTCAAACAACAATTTTGCGATACCGGTTATAAATACAACCGGGAAGAACACCGAAATCGTCGTTATCGTCGAGGCGAGGACAGGCATTGCAACCTCCCCCGTGCCGTCGAGCGCTGCTTTTACCGGGCTCTTGCCCATGCCCCTGTGCCGGTAGATATTTTCGAGCACAACAATGGCATCATCGACAAGCCTTCCAACGCTGAGGGTTAAAGCTCCCAGCGTGAAGGTGTTGAGCGTCTGATGTCCTACAAAATAAAGCAGTATGAAGGTGACCATCACCGACAGGGGGATGGAAAGGGAAATGATCAGGGTGCTGGTAAAGCTCCTCAGGAATATAAGGATGATGACGAAAGCAAGGATCGATCCCTGGACCGCCTCATGCATAAGGCTGCTGATCGCCTGTTTGATGTAGATGGATTGATCGAAGGTAAGGTCGAATTTAACGCCTCCGGGTATGTTGAGGAGGTGCGGCAAAAGGGCCTTTACTTCGTCTACCACATCAACGGTATTCGCACCGGGTGTCTTGTTGACCATCAGATATACACCCTGCTTGCCGTTTATCCGTGCAATGTTTGTCTGGGTCTGCGAACTATCGATAACATGACCTACATCATCGATGTGGACGGGTACACCGTTGGAAACCTTTACCACGATGTTGTTCATCGGCGGGATCGTTTTGAACTGGTTCGTCGTGAACAGGTTGTAGTCAAGATTATCGATCTTCATGTCTCCGCTGGGCAGTATAAAATTGGCATTTGTTACGGCATTGAGAACGTCCATAAACGATACGTTCTTTGCAATGAGTTTTTCCGGGTTCAGATCAACGTTGATCTGGCGTATAAGTCCCCCGTTGACCGTAGCTGACGCGATATGCGGCAGATGTTCTATCTGGGGCTCGATCACATTCGTAGCAAGGTCGTTTAACTGGAGCCCGTTGAGCTTGTCGCTGGAGACGGTAACCATACAGACGGGAATGTTCGATATGTCGAACTCGACGACAAACGGCTGCTGGATCCCCGGAGGGAGCTGGCTCATGATACGCTGGATGTTTTCTATGATATCGACAGATCCTTTATCTATATTCGCTCCCCAGTTGAAAAAGACCATAACCATGGAAAAGCCTTCCTTGGATGTTGACTGTATGTACGATACATTGTTTACGGCAGATACAGCCTTTTCCATGGGATACGTTATTGCCTGTTCGACATCGGCAGGGCTTGCACCCGGGAACAATGTACCGATTACCACAACGGGCATTGTTATGTTGGGGAACACGTCTATCGGAAGCTTGTTGACACTCGTCGCACCGAGTACGATCACCGCTATTGCAAGCATCAATATGGATATAGGGTTTTTCAGGGCAAATTTAGACAGCGGCATTTACATTCCCCCGTTCCCTGCTTGTTCCTGTTGCACCGCTACCTTCTGGCCGTCATGCAGGGTGTCCTCTCCCTGAACCACGATATCATCGGATGCGTTTACCCCGCTGGTAACTTCAACCATGCCGTCTGCCTGAATGCCTTCCTCTATGGAAACGAGTTTTGCGATACCCTGGGAAACAACATAAATACTTTTATGGTCGTCCGTTGTTAAGACACAGGAAACAGGCACGGCAAGTATGTCTTTGTGCATTACGGAAACTATATTGACCTTTGAGAACATGCCCGGTTTCAGCAGATGCCCGGGGTTTGCTATATCGACCTCTGCTGCCATTGTCCTGGTTATAGGGTCAAGCGCAGGGGCAATCCGCGTTATTCTGCCGTTGAATACCTTTTCCGGATAAGCATCCGTCAGGGTCGTAACCGGCATGCCGACATGGATCTCCGCTACGCTGTGTTCCGGGATATTGATCATGATCTTAACCGTGTTGATGTCGACCAGTACCAGCAGGGGGGTTGCAGGGACCATCTGCGTGGACCCCGGGATGAGCGTTCCGGGATCAACATACCTGTTTGCGATATAGCCGCTGAACGGTGCACGTATAACGGCATAGCTCAGGTTTAATGCCGCGAGGTTTTTTGTAGCCTCGGCAACATCGTAGTTTGTTTTTGCCATATCAAGGTCGTTTTGCGCTATGAGCTGTTTTTGTATAAGCTTCTTTGCCCTTTCATACTGGATACTCGCATACTCGAAACTTGCATTTGCCTGTTGGTACTGATTCTGTAAATCCTGATAGTTTATAACAGCAAGGACCTGTCCCCGTTTGACACTGTCTCCTATATTAACCGGGATTTTCTCGAGATACCCGCCGACACGTGCAAAGATACTTGCCTGCTGGTACGCCGTAATGCTGCCTGTCAGGGTTACGATCTTTTTCAGGGTTATCTTCAGGGGGTGTCCGACTGTTACCAGAGTCGTTGCGGTGGCTTTGACCTGCGGTTTCCTCGTACTCCTGATTCTGAGAACGACTATCACCAGAAGCACCAGAATGCCGATGATTGCAATCAGCAATTTTTTATTCTTCATATTCTTTTGTTCCTTTCTGCGTGTCGGTTTTAATTTACCTGTTTTAAAAAACGATATTTTTTAAATCCGAACACCAATTCAATTTATGAACGATGGTTTTTAATTTATTCACAAGGGAATAAATGTCAAGTGTTTTGATAGCGAGGGGGGTACAGGGTGGGAAAAAAAGGCACAATATAGGATCGGAATGCCGCCGGTGAATTACTCCGCAGGCTCTTTCACGGGCACAACGCAGTCTTCTTTCAGGGTGGAAAAGACGACCATGGTGTATGTCCGTACGACGCCGGTGATGCCTCGCAGTTCCTTGATCATCCGCTCAAGGGTGGTTGTGTTGCGTGTCTTGACCTTCAGGAGAAGGGTGTAATCCCCGGTAACATGATGGCATTCGAGAATATCCTCATTGATGCCGGCAATGGCCTTCTCGAAGCTGTCTATGTACTGAGGATGTTCGATATAGACCCCGATAAATGCGGTCACATCGACACCTAATTTCTTTTCGTCTATGACCGTCACATACCTCTTGATGATTCCTTCTTTTTCGAGTTTTTTCACGCGGTCGATAACAGAAGGCGGCTGGAGCTTTACCTTTTTTGCGATGTCTCTATAGGTGGTCCTGCTGTCCCTCTGGAGGATGCTTAAGATCTTTCTATCAATTCTGTCCAACATAACCGGCATAGACATATCCTTATAAAATTAGATTTTTACATCAATTAACCTTACTAAAGAAGGATAACCCTGTATTGCTTCGATGTCAAGAGTATCCCCGGCGGTTTCAATTTTTCTTGACATACCTAATCTTAAACATTAAATTTATATTACTAACGAAGGTTAAACAGACCAAAAACCTTATTTTATAAGCCATGGAAGGCTAAAATCAGGTAAGGCTAAGAAAGAAGATACAAGATGATACGTATGATAAACAACAGACACAAGGAGGCTGGAGAGCATGCTTTACAAGAACCCTTACAACCACTACTTTGACTATGTAGTCCAGAGGGACCTTGACAAGTGCATCAGGTGTAAAGCCTGCGTCACACAGTGCTCGTATGGCGCAAACTATTATGACGAAGACCGGGACCTCATTTACAGTCTTGATCATAATTGTGTCGGGTGCATGAGATGCTCGACGTTCTGTCCGACCGACTGTATCAGCATCGTGAGGAATCCGGACGCATTCCGGCTCAATGCCAACTGGAAGGACCACAACATCAAGGACCTCTATAAACAGGCAGGCACAGGCGGGATCATCATTACCGGTATGGGCAATGACAAACCGTTTACCAATTACTGGGAACACATGGTGATAGATGCGTGCCAGGTTACCAATCCATCGATAGACCCGCTCAGGGAACCCATGGAACTGAAGACCTTCCTCGGAAGGAAACCGGATAAACTCGAGATGAACAAGAACGGAGACATAACGACAAAGCTCGCACCCCAGCTTGTCCTCGATACGCCGATTATGTTTTCTGCAATGTCGTACGGTTCGATAAATTACAACGTATGCGAATCCGTAGCCAGGGCTTCCAAACAGCTGGGAATATTCTGGAACACGGGAGAGGGCGGATTACCCAAGGCACTTTATGAGTATGGAAAGAACACGATCGTGCAGTGTGCATCGGGCAGGTTCGGCGTAAGTCCGGAATACCTGAATGCCGGTGCAGCGATAGAGATAAAGATAGGTCAGGGAGCGAAACCCGGAATCGGCGGCCATCTCCCCGGAGAAAAGGTGCTCGAGGGCATCTCCGAAACAAGGATGATCCCAATCGGAACGGATGCGATCTCTCCGGCACCGCACCACGACATCTATTCCATCGAGGACCTGAAACAGCTCATCTATGCGCTGAAGGAAGCTACACGGTACGAGAAGCCCGTATCGGTAAAGATTGCGGCCGTTCATAATGTGGCTGCGATAGCGAGCGGCATTGCGCGGGCGGGTGCGGATATTATCGCTATTGACGGCTTCCGCGGAGGAACCGGTGCGGCCCCAAAGGCTATCAGGGACAACGTCGGTATACCGACCGAGGTAGCGATAGCTGCCGTGGATGAACGGTTACGGCAGGAAGGCATACGCAACGAGGTGTCTCTTGTTGCTGCCGGAGGTTTTCGGAACAGCAGCGATATCGTCAAGGCGATCGCACTCGGTGCCGATGCCGTATATATTGCAACCTCTGCACTGATGGCTGTCGGCTGTACCCTGTGCCAGCAGTGTCACAGGGGAAGATGCGCATGGGGCATAACGACAAACGACCCCGAGCTCTCGAAACGCGTGAACCCTGAGATCGGGGCAGAGCGGCTGGTGAACCTTATAACGGCATGGTCCAATGAGATCAAAGAGATGCTCGGTCTTATGGGTATCAACTCGATCGAGAGTCTGAAAGGGAACCGCGACAGGCTCAGGGGTGTCGGGCTGTCCGAGGTCGAACTCCAGGCGCTGGGTATAAAACAGGCAGGGATGTGAGCATGGAGGTAATCCGGTGTACAGTTCTCTGAATATAAATAAAACATTTGTCATTCTGAGCGAAGCGAAGAATCTCATATTGGGATTGCTTCGTCACGGCGTCTTTGACGTCATTCCTCGCAATGACGGCATAAACGAGCATAATGGCAGAACCTTAGAAACGAGGATGATATGAAGGTTGTATATCCGAGAGAACAATGGTGTGTTGCGTGTAACCTCTGCGAGGTTGCGTGCAAGACGGAGCATTCAAAGACAAAGGACCCGTTAAAGTCGTACCTTATGGAAAAGCCCAGGCCCCTGTCCAAAACAAAGGTTGAATACAGGTCGCCCGTTTCCATTTCCATTATGTGCAGGCACTGTGCAGAGGCGGAGTGTGTCGAGGCGTGCAAAAACGGTACCCTGACGCGCAACGGGAAGACAGGCAGGATAGAGCTGAATCAGGACAAATGCCTTGGCTGCTGGATGTGCATCATGGCGTGTCCCTATGGGGCAATCAGCCAGTTTACGAACGACGACAGGGCGGTCGCAAACAAATGCGACCTCTGTCCGGACAGGGAGATTCCCGCGTGTGTGACTGTTTGTCCGAACCGCGCTCTGGTATTTGAGGACAGGGGTTAGCCATGGAACAGAAAAAATATATTATAATAGGAAATTCTTACGCGAGTGTGTTTGCGGTAGAGACCATCCGCAAACATGATCAAGAAGGCGAAATAACGGTCATATCAAAGGAGCCGTACCCTGTTTACGCGCGTGCGGCCATCCATGAATACATGGACGGTATCATCGGGGACAGCCAGATGTATTACCGGGACAAGGATTTTTATGAGAGGCACAGGGTCACAACGATGCTCGGCAGGACGGTAACAGGGATCGAACCGAAAGAGCACAGGGTCGTCCTCGACAACAAGCAGAAGATCGGTTTTGACAGGCTTTTGATAAGCACCGGCGGTGTCCCGATAACACCCCCTATCGAAGGTTCAAAAGGTGCGGGTATGTTTACCTTTACAACATGGGACGATGCAAAGGTTTTGAGAGACTGGGTCAAGAAACAAAAAGAACCGAAGGCAGTGGTCATCGGCGGAGGGCTCATCGGCTTACAGTGCGCAGAGGGCCTGAAGCACATGGGTGTTGACGTAACTGTTGTCGAGCTTGCGGATTATGTCCTGGTAAGGGCACTGGACCAGCTTACTGCACAGCGCGTTCAGAAATGGCTTGAGGAAAACGGGTTGAAGATCATTACCGGTAATTCCGTTGAGTCCGTCAACAGGGTAAAGGGTGCAGTGACCGGCGTAAAGCTCAAGAACGGGGAAAAGCTGAAATGCAACACGGTCGTCCTCAGCATCGGCGTACGCCCCAATACAGGCTTTACCGAAGGCTCGGGCATTAAGCTCAGCAGGGGCATACTGGTTGATAATAGTATGCAGACAAACATCGAAGGCATCTTTGCGGCGGGGGACGTTGCAGAGGCGGAAGACTTCCTCAGAAAGAGGCAGGATGTTATTCCGATAATCCCCGTTGCGACCATGCAGGGCAAGATTGCAGGGGCAAACATGACGGGTGAAAAAAAGATCTACCCCGGGGGCCTTCCCCAGAACGCCTTCCAGTTCTTCGGCAAGAACACGGTTTCAATCGGGAATGTCATCTATGCGGAAAAAATCGGCGGATACGAGGAAATTATCAGGGATGAAGGAGACGTCTACAGAAAAGCCGTTTTACAGGACGGCCGGCTGGTCGGTCTTCTCTCCATGAATTATATAACGAGAATAGGTATCTACAACAGTATTATCAGGGCAAGGATGGATGTCAGCGGGATGAAAGACAGGCTCTTAGCGGATGATTTCGGGTTCCTCGATCTTCCTAAGGAATTCCGGAATGAAATGTTGACAAAACCAGGGTAATAGTATGGGCATAAAATCTTCTACACCTTACGGAAAAGATTACGGCGGCTGCGGACTGGTCGGGATAATAGACAGGAGCGGCAGGTCTGTTTCAGGGAATATGATCGTGTCCTCGCTCACGTCCATGAAGGACAGGGGCAACGGGCTCGGCAGCGGATACGCTGTTTACGGTGCATATCCCGATTTAAAAAACAGTTTCGGCATGCATATCATGTACAACGACATCAGTGCGCGCGGACCCGTAGAGGAGCTGATAAAGACAAAGCTCAAGCTTGTGCTTGCGGAGCCTGTACCGGTTAAAAAGATCCATGCAATACCGGATCCGCCGCAGTTCTGGAGATATTTCGTCGATCCGCCGGCCACGATCGACAAGACGGATGAGGACGGGATTGATGACCTTATCGTCAGTGTCGTTATGGATATCAACGAGAGGATCGACAACGCGTACGTTGTTTCAAGCGGGAAGAACCTTGCGGTATTCAAAGGTGTCGGACATCCGGATGCGATCGCAGAGTTTTTCAGGATGCAGGATTATTCAGGGTATCTTCTGCTGGGGCATACAAGGTTCCCGACGAACACGCCGGGATGGTGGGGCGGTGCGCATCCGTTTACCATACTCGACTGGTCAATCGTCCATAATGGAGAGATCTCTTCGTACGGGACCAACAAGCGGTACGTGGAAATGTTCGGATACAAGTGCACCCTGCTGACCGATACCGAAGTTGTAGCTTATCTGCTCGATCTGCTGATCAGGAAAAAAGGGCTTTCCCTTACGGCTGCCGCCTCTGTGCTGGCGCCTCCGTTCTGGAAAGACATCCAGGAGATGGAGCCGTTAAAGAAGGACTATTACACTGCCTTGAGGATGTGTTATGCAAATGCATCGTTGAACGGTCCCTTTGCAATTCTCATGGGCTTTGACAACGGTATCCTCGGACTCAATGACAGGATAAAACTCAGACCGCTCATTGTCGGACGCAAAGGTGATATTGTTGCAATTGCAAGCGAAGAATCGGCGATACGCGAGGTCATAGCGGAACCGGACGATGTCTGGGCTCCGAAGGCGGGAGAACCCATTATCGTAACACTCAAGGAGGACGCGAAGCATTAGTATGGGAGACAGAATAAAAATCGACGCGCAGGACTTGCATTACAAGGACCTGAACCAGAAGATCCACGACGCACTCGGAAGCGGCGGGAAGGACATCGAGCTTTCCCACGTGAACGGGCAGAGGTATATTGCGGATGGTCTGAAGAATGATATACGGATGACGATCAACGGCGTTCCGGGGAATGATCTTGGAATTTTTATGAACGGACCTGTCATAACGGTGAACAACAACGCTCAGGACGCTGTGGGCAACACCATGAACGGCGGGAAGATCGTCGTCAGGGGTATGGCGGGCGACGTGTGCGGTTACGGCATGAGGGGCGGGAAGTTGTTTGTTTTGAAGGATGTCGGTTACAGGGTCGGGATACACATGAAGGGATACAAGATGCTGAACCCCATCATCGTTATCGGCGGGAATGCAGGCGACTTTCTTGCGGAATACATGGCAGGGGGCGTGATTGTTCTGCTCAGGATGTTTGGCAGGCAGAACGGGGACAGCACGACAGGGGATTATCTCGGCGCAGGCATGCACGGAGGGACCGTTTATATACGGGGCGGAGCGGACAGGAAAAAGATCGGCAAAGGCGTGGATGTTGCTGAGCTTACGGATGCGGATCACGGACTCCTGAAAGGAATAATAAGAGAGTATGCCGATGACCTCGGCCTCGATGCAGACAAAATTTTGGACGGAAGGTTCGAGAAGCTTGTTCCCCTGAGCACACGGCCCTACGCAAAACTCTACACGTATTAATCCATTCGTTCAATCCAGCGATTGAAACTGTTTAAACGGTTCAACCCGCTATAGGGACACTCTCCACGGACTTGCCTTTCTATGCCCGTCAGTATATAGATTTCATTATTCAATAAAATAAAGGATAAAAATATGAAAACCGCATTAATAACCGGTATTACGGGGCAGGACGGTGCGTACCTTGTAAAATTGCTTCTCGAAAAGGGCTACAGGGTATACGGCTCTTACCGGAGGTTGAGCATGCCGGGCTTCTGGAGACTGGAAGAGCTCGGAGCGAAAAGCCATGTAAAGCTTGTTGAAATGGACCTGCATGATACGGGAAACATCATACGGGTGCTGGAAAAGATAAAGCCCGATGAAATTTACAACCTTGCCGCACAGAGCTTTGTTGCCGTATCATTTGAGGAGCCGATATTGACCGGCGAGGTTACCGCTCTTGGTGCTGCAAGGATACTCGAAGCAATCAGGATAGTGGACCCGGGGATCAAGTTCTATCAGGCATCATCCTCGGAGATGTTCGGAAAAGTACAGGAGACTCCGCAGAATGAAAATACGCCGTTTTATCCAAGGAGTCCCTACGCAGCGGCAAAGCTTTACGCCCACTGGATGACCATAAACTACCGGGAGGCTTATAATATCTTTGCATGCTCCGGTATCCTGTTCAACCATGAATCTCCGCTGCGCGGCATAGAATTTGTCACGAGGAAGATTACGGACGCAGCGGCACGAATAAAGTACGGGCTGTCCAATGTTCTGGAACTCGGGAACCTCGATGCTTACCGCGACTGGGGATATGCCCCTGAGTATGTTGAATCAATGTGGCACATGCTCCAGCAGAAAAAGCCGGACAATTATGTCGTAGCCACGGGCAGGAACAACAGTGTCAGGGATTTTGTTACCCATGCGTTTGAATATGCGGGGTTCCGGCTGGAATGGACCGGCAAGGATTATAAGGCCGTTGCACGGGACAAAAAAACCGGGAAGGTCCTCGTGAGAAGCATAAAGAAATTTTACAGGCCTGCAGAGGTCAAAGAGCTTCTTGGCGATTACACGAAGGCAAAAAAGGTGCTCGGCTGGAAGCCCAGAACAAGCTTCAAACAGCTTGTTGAGATTATGACAGAAGCTGATCTCAGAAGGGTTTCCACGTTAAAAAAATGAAAGCCCTTGTAACAGGGATACATGGGTTTGTCGGAGCATATTTAAAACAGCATTTGCTCTCGCTCGGGTATGATGTTTACGGCATCGATCGTTACGCTCACGATAAAGACACCTTTCCGGCAGACATAACGGACAGAGACAGGCTCGGGAGTGTTATAAAAGATATTCAGCCCGATGAGATCTATCACCTTGCCGGCATTGCAAACGTGGCATATGGGAATGTCGGCGACTATTATACCGTGCATGCTATCGGTACCTTGAACCTTTATGAGGCTGTTCAAAGGGCAGGTATCAATCCAAAGATTTTATATGTCAGCACATCGAACGTATACGGTATTGTGCCTGAGGAGAAACAGCCTATTGCCGAGGCCCAGCCCATGCTGCCGGCCAACCATTATGGGGCAAGTAAAGCGGCAGGGGAGATGGTTTCCCATAAGTATATTGCAGACGGACTGAGGATTATCATTGTGCGCTCTTTTAACCATACCGGGCCGGGACAGACAGAATCATTTATCATACCGAAACTGATAAGGGCGTTTGCCGTTAAGCAGCCCTCACTAGAGCTCGGAAATACGGGTACAAAAAGGGATTTTACCGACGTACGCGATGTTGTAAAGGCTTACAGCCTCGTTGTACAGAAGGCCGTGCCCGGAGATGTTTATAATGTTTGTTCGGGAAAGGTACATTCAATTCATGACATCATAAGTTCTCTCAAGGATCTTACCGGCCATTCAATCCGGATCAAGCATACAGACTCATTGAAGCGCGCCGTTGATCCGGCCATTTTTTACGGTGACAACCATCGCTTGAAAAAGCTCGGCTGGTCCGCGGAAATACCGATGGAACAAACTTTAAAAGATATAATAAACTTTTATAAACAGAAGCCCGGTGCATTTGAGAAATAGGAAAGCTTGTTCATTCGTTCAGGGGCATCCCGCCAAAGGCGAAATCGTGCGATCCACCACTCGCCCCGTTAGAAATGCCCTCATTCAAATTGAATACAGAAGACAATATCGTTTCGTTCTAATTTACCCCGTTAGAAAATGTGTGGATAGAACAACATCATTGTCAGACAGTTTTATAGCGATAGAATATCTGTCCTGGAATACTGGGAATTTTCTAACGGGGTTTATTTCTTTCTTTTAGTATGCTAATCTTCTTACAAGAGTTTCAAATGGATAAATATTTTGAAATTACTTTGATTGTCCCTTATGTGTCCCAGAAATCTGAGATGCTGGGGGCGTTTTTGCTGAACACAAGGAAAGAATATCCTCCTTCCGTGCTCAAAGAAATAAACCTGTACAGCTGGTCTTCAAGCGATACCATGGGAATATCTCTGTCTTTTGATTTTTCTTCTTTTCTTCCGCACTACCTTGATAAAATTTCTTCATGGTCTGAAAAGTTAGAGGCAAAGATGTATAACCTGATGATGATGGGGGAAAAGGAGAGAGAGGCTTTTAAGAGCAAACTACCCTTAACTTCAGACGTGAAATTTGCAGGGGACTTCGACATTCCGGCTGCCCTGAAAAGTATCCTCACGAGGACCAATGCAACCACAGGAAGAAAGTTTCCCAGATACACCATATCCATTAAGGTTACCTTCAAATCAAAAGAACAATTTATCGAGGATTATGCAAAGGATATTTCCAAGGGAGGTATATTTGTAGCTACGGACAACCCGCTTCCCCTGGAATCAAAAATAGAGCTTGTATTGTCTTTGCCGGATTCGAAAAACGAGGTAAAAATTATCTGCGAGGTAGTGCATGTTTTCAGCAGCGACCAGGCTAAACTCCTCGACAATAAACGAGTAGCCGGTATGGGGGTGCAGTTTTTGGAATTCGAAGGGGACGGACAAAAGGTCCTGGAAGCATACTTCAAATCCCTGAGCTAGCCCCGTTAGCACTCCGACAAAGGGGGAATCGTGCGATCCACCCCTCACCCTGCCTCTCCCCTGAGGGGAGAGGATTAAGTCCTCTGTAGGTTTACCCCGTTAGAAATGCCCTCATTCAAATCGGATACAGAAGACCATATCGTTTCGTTCTAATTTAGGACATTTCTAACGGGGTTAATCCGCAATCATATATTCCATCAGGCCGAAGAGCAGGAGTGAATCCCTTTTTAACCTGCGCACGGTTGCAAACCCTGCCTGCTTGAGCAATGCCGGTATCTCTCCCTTTATGTTGGAGTCAACCGCGTCACTGTTTGAATAGGCGTGCTTTTCGAAAAACAAAAATGGCGATGCCATCAGCTTTATAAAGACGTTCGATGGTTCTCCTATATCGAAAATAAGAAATTTTCCGCCCGGCTTGAGGACACGCCGGATCTCCCGGAACCCCTGCTTCTTTACGCTTACAGGAAGGTGGTGTGCCATGAGTGTGGAATATACCTTGTCGAAGGATGCGTCTTGAAAGGGGATTTTTTCTATGGCGGCAAGCCGGAAGTCTATTGTTAATTTCAGTTTGTCTGCCTTGTGCTTTGCCACGGCGATCATGTTCGCAGACGGATCGATTCCCGCAACCGCGCCCTGCTTTCCGACCAGGGGCTTGATGAGGCAGGCAAGCTCTCCCGTGCCGCAGCCCACATCAAGGACACGTTCGCCCTGCTGCGGCGGCAGTACTTTGAGCGTCTTCGCACTGCGGTACCTGCTGACCGTAAAAAAATCAAAGGTCTTTGCAGGATGTCTTAATATATTGCCCTCTGTTTCCAGGTCTTTTAACACTTTCTTATCATTCATTTTAACCCTCCTTCTCTTTCTCCATAGCTTTCTTCTTGAGTCCTTTGGGCATTTTTTCAATTGCATACCGTAGAGCCGTACGGGGCATTATAGCTTTTTTCTTCATGATGTAATCAAAAATTTCTTTCCGGTGTGTATGGCTCGCCGCCTTGAGCAGCCAGCCATAGCCCTTTTGTACCAGGTCGTCCTGATCCAAGAGCAGGATATCGGCAATTTCCAGAATATCCTTTAAAAATTTCCCCTGTTTGGCAGGAACAATAAGCGATACCGCAGAGGCCCGGCGCACCCAACGGTTTTTCGATGCTGCCCAATCTTTTAAACCCGGCATCTGTTCAGGATACATTTCCATAAAAGCGCCGACCGTATGATTGCAAAGGGTATCGCACGATGCCCAGTTACCGACAAAATTATTTATCCATTTTTCGAATACTTTGAAATCCTCCGGTCTGAAATCCTGGCGGACGGAATAAGCCCAGAGGCATGCAATAAATGATTCTTCCAGATAGCCCGATCTCCAGAACTCTTCGCATAAATCAAAAACTTCTGTTTTCTTTTGGTCTTTGATTTCTTTCAAGAATGCTTTCCCGATTTTGATTGCAACCGGGGTTTTTACTCCGTACAGCTTGATTTTTTCTTTAAAAAAACGGCGGTTGCTTTTTTTTGTCTTTGGGTCGCTGTTTCTCTTCAGCTCCCGGCGGATGCTATTGACTATACTGCTCATGGTTTGCTTTTCCGGCTCCTTATTCGGAATAGGCCTTATAGATCATATACGACCTATCCCCGTCAGAAAACAAGTATTCTTAAAACAGCTTCCCCCGCAGGGCCTGCACTGCGAACGAACCGAAGAGCAGGAGGAACACGGAGATGAAGATAAATAATAAGGGAAAGGTCATCTTCACTGGCGCCTCCATGGCGAGCTTCTCCGCCCTCTGGAACCGCCGTGTCCTGAACTCCTGCGACTGGATCCTCAATGTCCTCGCAAGCCCGGACCCGAGCTCGTCACTCTGGATAATGGCATTGACCAGGGATGTGATCTCAGGTATGCCGACGCGTCCTGACATATCGGTCAAGGCCTGCCTGCGTGCCTTTCCCATCCTGAGCTCCTGCAAGAATTGAAAAAGCTCAATGTTCAATATGCCTTTCTTTGATTTCTCGACGACCCTGCTTACACTTCCGGTCAGATCAAGCCCTGCTTCAATGGACAGGGTAAGCAGGTCGAGGGTGTACGGAAGTTCTTTCAAGATGCTGTTCCTGCGCTTCTTATAGAGCTCCCGTAACCACAGGTCCGGATAAAAAAATCCCGCGATGCAAAGTATCAAGGTAACGGAAATCGAGAAGCCGAGTGCCAACGAGATAATGACCATACATAAAGCTGCAAGTTCTTTCAGCGCAAGAAACTCTTCAGGTGTCAGGCACAGCGGCTCTCCTGCAAGCAAAAGCCGTCTCTTTGTCCTGGAAAAGTAGCCGGACAGCTTATCCTTTTTGGGATGAATACTTATCATAAAGCCCGCTCCCCTTACAAAAATTCTGAATAAGGGGGAACGCATAAGGGTTTCTCTTGCCGGTTTTATTCTGCCCTGTCTTTCTGCCGCTCCTTTTTCAAGAAGGGCTGTTGTTATCATAGACGCGCACAGACCCGCGAATAGGCTTGTCAGCAGGATATACCCGACACTCATACATCTATCCTTATTATCTTTGCTATAAAAAATGTGCCTATGGCTTCAAACAGGGCGATGATAAACAGGATAGCCCAGCCGATCGGGTCATTGAACAGGGGCATGATAAGGTTCGGATCAAGCTTATAGAGTATAAAGCCGAGTGCAATAGGCATAAGCCCTATGACAATGCCCTGCATGCGCCCCTGTGCGGTAAGTGCTTTTATCTTGCCCTGGATGGTATTGCGTTCCCTCAGTGTGTCCGCAATACTGTCGAACATCTCGGACAGGTTGCCGCCCGCATCCTTTACAACATTCGTTGCTGTTACAAATAAATTAAGATCCTCACTATCAACCCTTTCCCCCAGGTTTACAAGCGCCTGTTCCAGCGGTACACCAAGGGCAATTTCCTTGCCGACCATGGACAGCTCCTGTGAGAGTGGTACCGGATACTGTCCGGCCACCCTCGCAATTGCCTGCTGAAGCGACAGGCCGGATTTCAGGGCATTGCTGATAATGCCGATTGCATCGATAAACTGCTCATTGATCAGCCTTAAGCGCCTCTTGCGCATGATGGTGATCCACAGCTTTGACAGGAGCAAGCCTGATGGAGATACAACAAGCCCTGCAATTGCACTGCCTGTTACAGCAGAGATAAGAACAAACACAACAAAGCATGAGGTGATGTTGAGATAGAAGAGCTTCTGGGGCTCCATCTTTACATAAAGCTCGTCAAGTTCTTTGACCTGACTGGCAACCCTATTGATATAGGCTTCGGTACTATATTCAAGAATGGTAGTACCTTCAAAGACCATAATGAATATACTGATGCCTGCAAGTATTGTTGCCCCGAGCATCAGAAATATCATTGGAAGATCTCCTGCGGCACATCGATACGGTGTGCGCGTAGTTCTTCGACAAACTTCGGAACAAAACCTGTCGATTTGAACCTGCCCATGATTTTTCCGTCCGGATCGACCCCGCTTGTTTCAAACAAAAAAATATCCTGAAGTATAATAGTATCACCTTCCATGCCCTGGACCTCCGATATGGCTGATATGCGCCTGACTCCATCTTTGAACCTCGTTTGCTGGACAATAAGATCGATGGAAGACTTTATCTGCTCTTTTATCGCCTTCATGGGCAGTTCCATACCGGACATCAAGACCATTGTTTCAAGCCTTGATAAGGCATCCCTGGGGCTGTTTGCATGAAGCGTTGTAAGCGACCCATCATGGCCGGTGTTCATTGCCTGAAGCATATCAAGTGCCTCTCCACCCCTGCACTCGCCGACGATGATCCTGTCCGGCCGCATTCGTAAAGCATTCCGTACAAGCTCACGTATGGTTATTTCACCTCTGCCTTCTGTGTTTGCGGGTCTCGACTCAAGGGAGACAACATGAGGTTGGTTGAGTTTTAGTTCTGCAGAATCTTCTATAGTGAGGATCCGCTCATCAGCGGGTATAAAGTTTGAAAGCACATTGAGCAGTGTTGTTTTACCGGAACCAGTACCGCCTGACACAACAACATTCTTTCTTGACCGTATGGTTATCTCGAGAAAAGCCGCTATCTTTTCCGTAAGTGAGCCGAATCTTATAAGATCATGGATCGTGTAAGGTGTTTTGGAGAACTTTCTTATGGTGATGGTCGGCCCCTTTATTGCAAGGGGAGGGATTATTACATGCACCCTTGACCCGTCCTTTAAACGCGCATCTACCGTTGGTGAGCTTTCGTCTATCCTCCTTCCGATAGGAGAAACAATCCTTTCAATAACATTCAGTATTGCTCTGTCGGATGAAAATCTAAGATGGGTCCTTTCAAGCCTGCCGTTTTTCTCTATGTAGATCTGATCTTTTGCGTTTACCATGATCTCATTAATAGTTTTATCTTCGAGTAATGGCTCTAATGAGCCAAGTCCGAGGGCTTCGTCGATTATGTCCTTGACCAGGCTTGCTTCGTCGATTTGACCATCTAAGGTATTACAAGCTTTCAATTTACAGATAATGCTCTTTATAGTGTCGATAGCCTTGCGGCGTACCTCCCCTGTCTTCAATTTTGAAAGATCAATATTTTTAAGATCAAGCTCATCAAGCAGCTGCCCGTGTATCTCCTGCTTTAGCTTGTCCAGCTTTTCTGCATTTTTGTTTTGCTGTACGGAATAGGGGAGGGCAGGTTCATGTATGAGATCAGGATGATTTGTTTTTTCTTCCGGAAATTCTCGAGTTCCATTGGTCTGTCCTATATTCACCATGTGTTTTACAAAAACTTCATGAAATCCTATTTTTAGCTTATCACCTTCATGTAAGACCACAGGTCCTGATAACAGCCGTTCATTGTAAAATGTTCCGTTAGAGCTATTCAAATCAACCGCCAGCCAGGTGTTGTCTTGATTGTATATCTTCAGATGCTTCCTTGAACACAGGTTGTCTTCAAGTTTTATGTCTGCATCTTTTGATCTGCCGATAATCACCTGCGACTCTAAAATTCTTGTAAGTATAGTTGTATCTCTATGAACAATTTTTATCTCAAGCATAGATCAGTCCATTGGATCATACCCAAGGGATTTGTTTGCATCGTTATATCTCCGGTTCATATCCTTTATTCTGGTTGTATCAATACTTCCAGGTCTTATGATTGCCGGTGTTATAAACACAAGGAACTGTGATTGGGAGTACTGGTATTTTCTGGACTTAAACAACTCACCCAAAATGGGTATGCTCCCTATTAAAGGAAACTTTGCAACACTTTTAAATCCCTTATCATTTAAAAGCTCAGACAAAACCAGTGTCTCACCCTGTGTCAGATTTACAACTGTTTCTGTTTTTCTTGTGACGAATGCGGGCAGATTTATACCATTTGCAGAGACGGCATTTGCCATATCAATATCGCTTGTCTCTGCATGTATTTTAAGACTTATATTGTTAAACTCGTCGGTTGCAGGCTGTATATTAAGGATCACTCCAAACTCTTTCCAGTTTACGTTTGTTTGTCCCAGAGTCGATGTGGTTGGTATCGGGATTTCACCGCCTGCTATAAAACTTGCTTGATCGCCTGAGCGGCAAACAAGCACCGGGTTGCTCAAAACCCTGCCAAGATTATTATTCACCATCATATTAAACACAAAGCCGAAATCAGAGAGTATAGAGCCTGCAATGGAAAAGGCTCCTATGCGGGGCTGACTATCTATTGCAGGATACGCACCCTTGAACTCGGTTGATAGGGGAATTGTCTGAGGCCAGCCAATGCCGATATTTTTTGCAAATCCCTTGTCAACCTCCATCATCTTAACATCTATCTGTACCATCTTATCAAGGCGTACAGCATTTTTCTTTACAAAATTAATCACCTGAGGGTACAGAGAAATTACTTTCTCTATTTTGTCATAATCATCGGCTTTTATTACCTGACCTCCAAGCACAACCCTGTTGCCGATAACATTTACCGTTACACCTTCGACGCCGTATAAGAGTTCCTTAACATCAAAAGCTACAAGCTTGAGGTCTTCTAAAGTTACCCGTATCGTGTAGTCCCTTTTTTTACCCGAGACCTGCCATACGGACAGGTTTGTTATGCCTCTTGATATGCCCGTGACCATAAGTTGGCTGCTGTTTATAACCTTTACGCTTGCTATTGTTGCATCGCCGATTGCAACCTTTGATATGTTTGATTGTTCTATAACCCTGCTTTGTCCCTGCACAAGGGATATTATGTTTTGGTCGGCATGGGCAATCTGTGATATTAAACCAAGCAAGCAAATCAGAAAATAGGTCCTATAAGACCTATACGACCTATTTGTCCTATTTTTTCTATTATTCCTGTTTCTTCGATTTTCACCCATTCCCTACTCTCCACCTTTACCTTTTATGACCCTGATGTTGCGCTCATGCTGGATCTGTTTCAGATTGCCGATTTTCATGATGTCTTCCCATCCTACTACCGGCAGGTTTTCTTCTGTTTGTAGGTTATCAGCGTTCCTCAGGATAAAATTCAACCTTGCTCTTTCAGAGGCAAATGTAAGCAGTTCAGCCTCTATCGTTGAAACAGCAAGGGTTAAACTGCTGTAGCTGTAAGGTTCAGATTCCCGGAGCCCGCTGCCCCATATCCCTCCTGTTGCGAGCACCGTAACATTCTGGAGCAATGTGATGGTTGCAAGTTTGGTTGTGCCTGCTAACGATGGAAATAAAAATGTGCCGAGTATATCTACATGATCACCGGGTCTTATCAAACCGGACACACTGCTCTGGTTATCAACTGCAATGGATATTGCCCTTTCGCCGTCCTTTATGAGAGAGGTAAAACCTGAACCTTTGGCAGCTCCGAGCATTGTCCATTGAAGTGGTTCTCCCTTTTCCACTTGCATTACAGCCCTGTGTCCTGCAACAGCATCTTCGTCCTTTTGCTGTATAGTGTTGTGAGAGATGTATCTTTTTGGTTGGGGTAGCGCAATAAGGTAATCTTTGGTAATGATTGTGCCAGGTTTAATATCTTTTTTTGCAACAAGGACATCAACGGTCTCAAGTTCGCTGTAAACAGAATGTCTGAATGCCGCGAGATAAAGCTGGAGCAGTATTATTGCAATCACGCCGCTCCCAATGCCTATGATCAACTTTTTATTTCTATCAAGTTTCATAACACCTCCTGCAAATCCCCCCGGCCCAAGCGGGACTTGGGTCGTATAGATTTGTCTTGAATAAAGGGAATAGTTTCGTCATTTCTTACTTTTCATGGAATTGGCAGGGATATGAAAGCGATTAGAAATCCAAAATACCTGACCATTGCAGTGCCAAGCATTTTCACTGCGATTCCCGCACTTATAGCAAGAACAGCAGTAACAAGCAGATATTCCACCATTGCCTGGCCTTTATTTGTTATTGACAGCGTAGGTAATGATTGAAACATCGTTTGATTCCTCTTCCACATTTACTATCAGCAGGCGCCTGGCCGATTGATACACAGCCATACCGTTGGCTTCACGTAATTTATTGTAACCCTGCGCTTTGAGCCGTGAATCGTAATAAACAAGCACAGCATTGGCGGTTGCCTGTGCCTTGTAATGTCCTATGGAGAATTGTTTTGTTTGCATGGTATTTATCTTTTCGGCAGACGGATAAGCAGGCAGGTCTTCAGAGTCGTGGATACCGGTATCTAAAAAACTGTTTACGTCAAATCCTTTATCCAGTTTTAAGCTCACATATTTTGTGGAATGTCCGTTCACAAAGCCCATGATAGGCTCTATCGTTGACATCAGAGCGCCGGGCGAGGATAGCCTTCCTTTATCGATGCCTCCATGCATAAGCACGGACAGTCCGCCGTTTTTGTCACGGTAAAACGGAAGCGATTTATTGTTGCGCACCTTTGAAAGCAGTGCTCCATCATCGTCCTGATTCCGGACAAGCATATCCATGTCCTGGCCATTCACTTTAAAATGCAGTGTTTTGTGCGGTATATTGGCAAAGACACCTTCGGAAGAAAACAGGTCGTATAGGGTGCTTTTACTTTTGGATACAAAAAACAAACTAACAAGCAAAGAGACCATTACTATGAATCGTACATGTTTTTTATGATGCTTGGCCATGTTAGTTGCCGAAGATAGAGGGATTTTCAAGATCAATGCTGGTATTTCCACCATTGCCGCTGCTACTGCCGCTACCATTTTGGAACCCTTTTGCCACAGCAATAGCCCAGAGACCGTACTTTAATGCCTTTCCTGTAATGCCGCTTTCCTTCCATGTGTCCATAAACACAAAATGTCGCGCACCTGTATGAGCAATTATAGATGAAAAGGGATAGTTGCATCCGGTTACATCAATGTCGGTTCCCTGTATACCTGCCACTTTTCCTAAGACATCTACAAGATCTCCAAGTGAATTTCCCGCAAATCCAATATCTGGCTCGGGATGGCTTATAAGGAGAGTAGAGCTTTTATTGAAGAACAGTGCTTTTAATGCGTTTGCCGATGGTTCATTACCATCGTGTCTGCCGGCATACCATGCGACATATCTTACAGCTGAAACGGTACGCTGTTTTAAAACGAGCAGCCTGGTAAAGAAGAGCACACTGCTGAGCATGAGCAACAATACCGGGAATATAATTATGAATTCTGTGAACGACTGACCTGCTGTGGTGGTAGGCTGCTTGATAATGTCATTCTGAGGCGTAGCCGAAGAATCCAAAAACAGACCCTTCGCTTTGCTCAGGGTGACAACGTGGTTATCGGTGGGACATAAAGCAGGACGATTCATGAATTGCCCTACTTTTAATTTATTAATTCTCGCGCTCATAAACTCCATAGTTTCTCAATGCAGTATGAGTTTCTCATCTATATACTTCATTACGCTGTTTGAAGATTTCAGTCCGATCTGCCGTGCGATAGCCTTCAGAGCTGTGAATCTCGTAAGATGTGCATCCCAATCCATTTCCAGCAAAATATCCCCTGGTTTCGTACTCGGACTTTGAGGTTTTGCCTGGGAAAGCGCAACAAAGCCCCATGGATTTCTATTTTCAGGAAGCAAATTTTTATTGCTGATAAACACCGGTGGGTTCTTCTTTCCAAGGTCTGTTGTAGCAACTGCCATAAAAAGAAATTCTTCAGCCCTTGGATGTAGTTTCATAGGGAACGGCAGTTGTGAAGGAGGGCTTGTTTTTGTGGTTGTTTTTACAGACAGATCAAGCTTGCAAAAGTCTTGCTTTTTCAAGGGAACGGATATGACGCTTCCCGCGCTTCCTCCCGAACTGTTGCCGCAATTTTTAACTACACAACTTACAAAATATGAAGATATTTCCTCCGGCGGTGCATCATCTTCGGTCCAGATTATTTTATCGCAAGAGCTCTGTTTTTGCATAGTGGCCGAGCAGTTATTGCAGGGATCCGGCTCGTTATAATCCGTGGTTATATAAAACCAGTCTGCATGAATACTCTTTGTACTGGTGACACCTGAGGCTGAGCCGGCAGGTTCATGTGCCTTGGTGTTTGCATCTACAGCCTGCGGGTAATTATCATAGCTGTGACTATCTTGAAATGTCGTTGATATAGCTCCATTCGAAGAAAGCGAGCTTGGATCTATTGCTTTTCCAAGCAATCCCAAAGCCTGCGACAATAAGGGAAAGATCTTATCAATCGTTTTGCCGATCTCTTTCATGATAGCACTTATCAGATCCTGAAAGTTCCCTTTCTCTACATTCAATGAGATTGCCTGCGGTGTCAGCGGCGGCGGTACACTGTCGGATGGCTGATACGGATATGGAATGGACACAGGACTATTCCGGTTTGCGCCACTTGCAAGCTCAACGGCAACAGGGACCGCATAAGGAAAGTTCTTGGCTATCTTTTCTTCGAGCTTTGACATCTCAACAGCTGTGTTCCACAATCTCCGTATAGCATTATTAGCAAAGTTCAAAACCACGGGCAGTGCAGTAGCACACGCCTCACCGATGCCCGCCCACCATAAGGTGGCAGAGCACACGCCTAATATCGCAATAGCCGCTACGATGATGATAATTAATTCAATCGTGAGCACGATGCCTTGATTCAGACCTGCTATGAGATTCAGACCACGGGCTTCCCAGACTACGCCTGCCATGGACGCACTGTCCGCTGTATTCTGCATATCCATTTTGTAGGAAAGCTCCCTGCCGACATTAGCAACAGCGGCAATGAAGATAATCAGCGTAATAAGCGTGATTACGACAAATACCACTGCCTGCCCCTGTTCTCCATGAGAACTGTACCGCAAATTATTTATACTCATGGACACTCCTGTCTTACAATCCTGCTTATGCCGGTTTTGCCTTTGTCGGTGTGATATTGGGATCTGCCGTTCTTATAGGTGCCGGATTGGTATACCTCATCATTCGTGTAGGTATGCTTTATACCCTGATTGTCAATGTATGTATAAACACACTTGGATGGATCCGACGGGAGCGGATCATGAAGTGCCTCTACGGTGAGCGTTGCTTCGGAAGATAATGGGTAAAAATAATCAGTCTTAATAATGGAAGATATTGAGCCTATCCATCCATTATCAGATCCAGTGTAATTGGAGAGTATGTTTAAAATACCGGAACTTCCTGTGCCTATTATTTTGTTAACAATGGGTATTGCGAGCAGTGTAAGATAATCTATGTGTACGGTAATGTCATCACTGGATTGCGACGGGTTTGTTACAATCTTTGCATCTGTAAATTGTTTTGCATACGCATACCGCAAAAGCAGGGTGCTTTCATCTCCAAACATGCGTGCGATATTGTTGAAAACACCCGAAACGACGGATAACCCGGCCATTGCATCAACACGAGGAGATATCGGTGTCATAGATAATTTTGCTGCTTCGGCAATATCTTCCGGGTTGTCAGGCTGCACAATAGCAACCCGCGCTGCATTGAATGCAGCGTATTCGACAAAGAGCTTTGTCTGCGCAAGCAGGGACACTTGAACGATTGCAAGTACGATAATGAGCACAAGCGGGAATGCAACCACAAACTCCACCATGGTCTGGCCGGATGAGGAACGGCCTTGCTGCCCGCCGTTTTGGTAAGGCGGGGTTTGGCAGGGGGAGGGCAGGGCAAGCCCTGCCACTGCATTAAATTTTCGGATTAATCCGTTCACTGTCCCGAGCTTTCTTTTTCAGGCGCTGTTTCATTGCTCTGGCTTGTCACGCTTTCTATCTGCTGGCCTGCGGTCTTTACGCCTTTGATGAGCCTGTTACGGAATACGCCGAACACCGCTATCAGGGCTATGGCAACGAGCAGGACGATCAGGATGTATTCTGTCATGCCCTGTCCTCTTTGTCCGTCCTTTTTGGCTTTAGAAGCAAGATTGTAAAAAACCATATTTACCTCCATTGTGACGATTTATGGTCGTATAGCACTGAGGGCGTTCGGTTTGTCAAGGAAATCGTGCGCAGGAGGTTTTGCAACGGTAAAGCGGCAGCGTTACAGCCCCTTATACCGTCAACATGAGCTTTACGTCCCTGAACTTCTCATTCCTGTATCATTTTTGATTGGATTATGTCGTTCTGTCAGGAAAATAAAAGGGGCACGCATCAGCGTGCCCCTTTGCATTGTTTATGTTTTCTCTGAGACTATCTGCCTTGCGACTGTCCCCTGGATTTGTCCTGGGACTTGTTTTGGCGTTTCTGCTGTCCCTGTCCTCGTCCTTGCGGGTGTCCCTGCGGTTGACGCTGGTACCTCTGTCCCTGGGGGTGTCCCTGGGGCTGACGTTGGTACCTCTGCCCCTGCGGTTGTCTTTGCCGGTCACGCATAAACTGCTGATGTCTTATGACCTCGGGCTGCCTTTGATATTGCTGCTGTCTTTGGTATCTGATGCCCTGTCGCTGCTGTATGGTGCGGGGGTGGTAGTTCTGGACGCCCCATGCCTTTTGCCTTTCCCAATACCTGTTATTATGCCAGCCTCTCCAGTTGTGCTGAAGTTCCCTGTCGGGAATGCGTTGATAATTCCATGGGTGTCCCTGCCAGTCACGGTCCCTGTAGTATTCTCTCCAGCGCGGGTCTACGTCATAATAGAAATACGGAACGCGGTTATAATAACCCCAGCCCCTGTTATAATAGCGTGATCTGTACCAGCCGCCTTGCCATGGACGCCACCACCATCCATTCCAGAAAAACAAGTCTACCCCTGCATTCGGGTCAACGTACACATCGTTCGTATCAGGCAGTACTATTACATTCGGCGGAGCTTCGAATACGATGGGCGGAGGCAGAGAGATTCCGATGCTTACATCTACCCCTGCCATGGCTGGCAGAGGAACGGAAATTACCAATGCCCAAAGAATTGTCCCTAAAAGTAACTTTTTCATTTTGTTTCCTCCTTTGTCAGGTAACCTGAATCCTTTATGGCATATACTATTAAATATTTGATCGGTCAATTTTTAAATCATTATTCCCGGAGACGGAAAAGTCTACCAGGTTTCTCCACTCCTTGGTCGAGGGAGATGTCTCACGGCCACTGGGGGCCGGTGTACGGGAAATACTGCGGGCCTTTTGCAGCTCC
>VFSW01001887.1_pt1 | contig 31739 bp, 29 predicted proteins | sample 5358111 | NCBI WGS metagenome assembly VFSW01 (sample SAMN11554181, study PRJNA540505) | mine drainage metagenome | isolation source: sediment from site ElyBrook_90M | place: USA: Ely Copper Mine, Vershire, VT | collected 2017 | reverse complement strand
CCTCTGCTTGAGCGCCGTAGGAATCCCCTTGCTTTAGCTGGGGGAGGATGTCAAAGAACAGATAACCTTGATGGGCGTAACACCCATATTGACTGAGGAAAATCAATTGCTATTCACATTTTCCACACCTTCGACAATGACCACAATTAATTCCGATTCTTCCACTATCAGAATAAGAAGCGAACCGTGTTGTGTCCTTCGGCTTTGTCTCGATACAAGGCTCTATCGACATGCTTGAACAATTCTTTACCGGTGAATTCGCGATCCGGGTTCAAACACCGGAAAAAATGAAGGTGGAGGATACCCATAGCGAAGAGCCCCCACGCCTGAAGGTTGCGAATTTCCGAAACCAATTTTTTCCGGCTCGCGGTCTTTCATCAAATAGCCAGATGCCCCAGCATACAGGGATTGCATCACATGTTACTTATCCCCAAACATGGGGCTGACCATAATATTGCATTGCGGCCAGAGAATATTTGCCTCCTGGATCACATCAATGCCGGTACCATCGGGTAGCCCCAGATCCACGATCAATACATCGGTCGGTCGACCCTTCAATAGTTCCAACCCCAATTCACGTGTTGCCACGTTTGCTTACACTGGCAGCCTGACAGACGGCGAGGTTGCTCACTGTGGCCGATCTGGCATCACCTTTTCAGTTGAGCCGCCATGCAAGTTGGCGCGATGACCCGATCGCTTTTTATCACTTCCGGGATAAGGATGGTGCAGAGGTGGACATCATACTGGAAGGAAGTGACCAGCGAGTGGCCGGTGTTGAAGTGAAAGCAGCTGCTACGGTAACGACAAAGGATTTTCGTGGGTTGCTAAACTGAAGGAAAGCGCAGGGGATCGCTTTGCTGGAGGGGTTGTTTTGTACGACGGCGAAGTTACGACCACATTTGGCGATAAGTTATTTGCAGTGCTCATACGCCGTCTATGGGATGGCATCTGATGGACTTCGGCATCGCCGACACCCTCTCGCCTTCTGGGTGACGAGCAAAAGTCCGTCAAGACCACGCTGCAACTTAAATCTGTCCCATCCTGGCATGAGCTTTCACCTGCGTAAGCGTCGATCATAGAGATTGCGATCTTCCTCCGAACTGCTGAATTGCCTCTGCTGCCGGATGACAGCCTGCGAGGAAGATCATCATCTCGGTTGCATCCTTCGAGAGATAGAAGTGCACCATCTTCTCGTTGAACTCCTGTGCCTTGGCTGCGGGAACACTGATGGCATCCATGCCATGTGACATGAGTATGCCATTCATCATGAAACGCGATGTGCGCTTATTGCCGTCAAAGAAAAATTGCTGCAAAGCGCCAAACAGGAAGAAAGCCGCTGCCCGCTCAAACGGTTTGCACTCGTGCAAAGCAGCCACACCTTCGCGGAACACCCGGTTGAGTTCCGGCGCACTAGGCAACGTCGGCAATGGGGTATAACGACCATGCTCGCCAAGGCCGACATCCGGGGTATAGTGCTGCTCGTGACCTTCGCCACGGAATACGCCCCATTCCAAAGCTTCCTTGCGGACAACCATACCATTGAGTTCAGTGAACACAGACTTGGACAGAGAGAACTCATTGCTCCTGACCATCGCCAGCAGGCGCTTTGAGGTTTCTGCCAGATTCAGGATTTGCTCCTGATCGGAAATCTTACGTCCGCCGACGGTCACGCCATCCAGTAGGGTCTTGACCTCGGGGAAGGTAAAAGGATTACCTTCCAGTACCGATGCATCCCAAACAAACTCAGGGAGCATCTTATGTAAGCGGAAACAGACTCGATCCATCGAATGAACCGGAATGGAAGTTGGCACCTCCGATCTGTCCCATCGGAAACCAAGATCATCGAACAGAGTCATGTTGTCGCGCCTTATCCAGCATTGGAAACGGTTTTATGGTACGTACAAGAAAGGCTTCGGTCAAATACCTTGACGCCTTGGCTTTTCTTGACTCCCATGACCGTGGTTCGGCACTTATATTGATTCAAATATTGTTGTATAATTGAAATATGGAAAGAGACATTGCCACCGCGATCTTTGAATCCCTCGCCTCTGGCCTACGGCTGGAGATCTACCGGTTGCTGGTCAAAATGGGAACTTCCGGAATGGTGGCCGGTGAAATCGCCTCCACACTCCATGTGCCATCGACGAACTTATCCTTTCATCTCAAAGCACTGACCCATGCAAAGATGCTCACAGTAGCGCAGGAAGGGCGGTTCCAGCGCTATCGGGCCAACCTCCCGCTGATGCTCGAATTGATCGCCTACCTCACGGCAGAATGCTGCTCCGGTCGTCCCGAGGAGTGCGCTGATTTACGCCCCATCTCGTTATGCTCCGTTGCAGACACCGTGCCTTGTCCTTCAACCCCAGAGAACCCTGAACCATGAATGTCCTCTTTCTGTGCACCGGCAACTCATGCCGGTCAATTCTTGGCGAAGCCACTTTCAACCACCTGGCACCCCACGGATGGAGAGCCATGAGTGCTGGAAGCCAACCGACGGGGAAAATCCACCCCCGCTCCCTGGCTTTACTGGCCAGTGAAGGCATTTCCACGGAAGGCTATCTCAGCAAGTCGTGGGACCAGCTGCCCACCATACCTGACATCGTGATCACGGTATGCGCCAACGCTGCGGGAGAAACTTGCCCCACCTATCTCGGCACTGCCCTACGTGCCCATTGGGGTGTAGAAGACCCTGCTCATGTGACCGGCAATGACAACGAAATTCGTGCCGCCTTCATGACGGCATACAAGATTTTGCGGCTCCGCATCGAAGCATTTTTGGCATTGCCCCTTCAGGATTTGGCGCAAGACCCAGCAAAACTCTCCGCCGAACTCGCGCGAATTGGCACCCTGGTCGCCTGATCTGTTTGTTATTTCCGGAAAACTCCATGAGCTTCTTTGAACGCTATCTGACTTTTTGGGTGTTTCTCTGTATTGTGACGGGAGTCGTCTTGGGGCAAGCATTGCCGCAGGTATTCCACGTCGTTGGGCAGATGGAAATTGCGCAGGTTAATGTACCCGTAGGGTTTCTCATCTGGGTGATGATCATTCCCATGCTGGTAAAGGTGGATTTTGCAGCACTGCATCAAGTACGCCAGCATGTGCGGGGCATCGGCGTCACCCTGTTCGTCAACTGGTTGGTCAAGCCCTTCTCCATGGCCTTCCTGGGCTGGCTCTTTATTCGCCACCTGTTTGCCCCTCTGCTGCCGGCAGACCAACTCGACAGTTACACCGCCGGCTTGATTTTACTGGCTGCAGCACCGTGCACCGCCATGGTTTTTGTCTGGAGCCGCCTGTCTGGTGGGGACCCCTTATTTACCTTATCCCAGGTGGCACTCAACGATGCCATCATGGTAGTGGCGTTTGCTCCGATTGTGGGATTGCTTCTCGGCATTTCGGCCATATCCGTACCCTGGGCCACCCTGCTGACCTCCGTCGTTCTGTATATTGTCTTTCCGGTCATTCTTGCCCAACTTTGGCGCAAATCCTTATTGCGCAGAGGTACAACCGCTTTTGAGACGGCGATGCAACGCATCGGCCCCTGGTCCATTGGAGCCTTGCTGGCAACCCTGGTTCTGCTCTTTGCTTTTCAGGGAAAAGCCATTATTGCCCAACCCCTGGTGATCGCCTTATTGGCCGTCCCCATTCTCATTCAGGTATTTTTCAATTCCGCACTGGCCTACGGACTCAACCGCTGGGTGGGCGAAAAACATTGTATTGCTTGCCCTTCAGCCTTGATCGGCGCGTCCAACTTCTTTGAACTGGCAGTAGCCGCCGCCATCAGCCTGTTTGGCTTTGAGTCAGGCGCGGCTCTGGCAACCGTCGTGGGTGTCCTGGTTGAAGTCCCTGCCATGTTGCTGGTGGTGAAAGTTGTCAATGGCTCCAAGGGTTGGTACGAAGCACACGACTCACTGCGGTCATGATAAAAACATTCACTTTTTGAGCTCAGGGTTTTCACTAATGCACTATCGCCAAATTTTTGAACGGCCCCCCGTACCTCGGTAACAATCCAATAAAACGAATTATTTTTCAAGCTTTTAGAGTACACTCACAGACAATGTGGCATTGGGTCAGGGGGCTGGCTATTGGATCCTCACCCGAGAAGCGGCCTAAATCACCTGCGGTCAATTAGATAGACCTCTAAATATGCCATGATTTCCCGAAAAAGAACAGTAAAGCCGCATAGCGAGATAACACCCCTAGTTAAAACTCGCCCATTGGAAACTCGGCCTAAAAATATCGACCTCAATCTTCCGAAAATTCTGCATGAACTTCAAGTGCATCAAATTGAACTGGAAATACAGAATGAAGAATTGAGAGCCGCCCAAATTGCCTTGGAAGAAGCGCGGAACAATTACATTGATTTATTTGACTTTGCTCCCATTGGCTACATCATTCTCAATCAGAATGGAATCATTGACAAAATCAATCTTGCAGGTGCCTCGCTGTTTGGAGCAGATCGTTACAAACTGCATCATGCCCACTTTGTGAATCTGATTGATATTCCTGATCGAGATTTTTGGCATCGTCATTTTGCAAGCATTTTAAAAAGCAATACCGGCCTGACGATCGAGTTAATGCTCCGGCGAGCAGATACCACCTTTTACGGTCACCTAGAGTGTTTGCCTCAGATCAGGGAAGGGTTGGACTCGGTCGTGCGAATTGCGCTGACCGATGTGACCGAGCGTAATGTGGCGTTTAACGCGTTGCGAGAGAGCGAAAAACTGCTCAGGGATTCCCACACCATTGCCAGTCTGGGCAGCTATGTTCTAAAAATTCAGACGGGGAAGTGGAACGGTACGGAGATATTGGATAAGTTATTTGGTATCACTGATGACTATGATCGCACCATTGCCGGCTGGGAGGCGCTGATTCACCCCGACGATCGATTGATGATGCATGACTATTTCAAAAACAACGTGCTCGGCAATCGCGAGGTGTTTGACAAAGAGTATCGTATTGTCCGCCCAAACGATAACACCATCAGGTGGATCCACGGACTGGGAAGACTGGAATTGGATGGATATGGAAATCCTCAGAAAATTCTGGGAACCGTACAGGATGTTACCGATCACAAAAACATCGATCAGAAATTACGAATTGCCGCCACGGCATTTGAATCTCAGGAAGGGATAATTATTACCGATGCCAACGGCACCATTCTGCAGGTCAATAAGGCATTCTGCAATATCACCGGTTATATCCCGGAAGAAGTCATCGGAAATAATCCACGCATTCTTCAATCCGGTCGTCAGGATGCGCATTTTTACAAACTGATGTGGAGCAGTATATTAAACAAGGGTTTCTGGGAAGGGGAAGTTTGGAACAAACGAAAAAATGGTGAAATATACCCTGAACACCTCATGATTACTGCTGTAAAAAACGCAAAAGAAGTGACCACCAATTATGTGGGTACCATTACCGACATTACCTTGAGCCGGGAAGCTGCTGATGAAATCAGGCACCTGGCCTATTACGACCTGCTGACTCGTCTGCCCAACCGCAGACTTCTTCAGGACCGACTCAAACAAGCCTTGGTAGCCAGTGCCCGTAGCGGAAGACAAGGGGCTCTGTTATTCCTTGATCTGGATGATTTCAAAACACTCAACGATACGCTGGGACATGGCATTGGCGATATGTTACTGGAACAGGTGGCTCAACGCCTTGAATCCTGTGTGCGCGAAGGCGACACTGTTGCGCGCCTGGGCGGGGATGAGTTTGTGGTCATGCTGGAAAACCTGAGTGATAAAGCCCCTGAAGCCGCACGACAGTTGGAAATCATTGCCCAAAAGATCCTGTCGAATCTCAACCAACCCTATTCCATTGCCCAGCATCGATGCCACAGCACCACCAGTATCGGCGCAACCTTGTTCAACGCCCTTGACCAGGACTACGAAATTCTGTTGAAACAAGCAGATATCGCCATGTATCAAGCAAAGAAGATGGGGCGAAACCGGTTATGCTTCTTCGACCAATCCATGCAGGATACGGTCAATGCCCACGCCCTGCTGGAAAGCGATTTGCGCAAAGCACTGGATACCCATCAACTCCTCCTTTATTTCCAAATTCAGGTAGATCAATCAAACCGGCCTTTAGGCGCGGAAACTTTGATTCGCTGGATGCATCCGGACCAAGGTCTGATTTATCCCTCGGATTTCATTCCTTTGGCAGAAGAATCCGGTCTGATATTCGCCATCGGCGAATGGGTCTTGGACGAGGCCTGCAGTCAAATCAACCGGTGGCAACACGATGAACTGACACAGAATCTGATTCTGTCCGTAAATGTCAGCGCCAAGCAATTCCGTCAAAGCGACTTCGCAGATCGAGTGGAAACAGCGCTGGAACGCCATGCCATCCGTCCGAGTCAAATCAAACTGGAACTCACCGAGAGCATGCTACTTGAAAACATTGAGAGTGTGATTGCCACCATGACACGTTTGAAAAAACTGGGGGTGCTGTTCTCCCTAGATGATTTTGGTACCGGCTATTCATCCCTGCAATACCTGAAGCGACTCCCGATTGACGAACTCAAGATCGATCAATCGTTCGTGCATGATATTTCCACCGATACCAACAGCATGGCGATCATTGGGGCCATCATTGCCATCGCACACAGCCTAAACCTTGATGTCATAGCCGAAGGGGTCGAGACAGAGAAACAACTGGAACAACTTTTGAAAAAAGGGTGTGTTCACTATCAAGGTTTCTTGTTCAGCAAGCCCGTGCCCATCGGGCAATATGAAGCTCTGTTAAGACACCGCTGATCCTGATCGAACACTTGTCCGCGCATTCTCTTTCTTGGGCGAGTTCAGAACCAAACTTGCGCCAAGAAGGAGTCAAACAGACGGAGCGGAAGGCTCCGAACCGGCAACGCAAGCGTTGCTCATACCGGATAAGATCGTGGTCAGTCATGTTTGAGTACGCATTGCAAGGATTGCCTTACAACGGAGCACCCCCTAGGGCAAATGCGACAAATTGGTGCGGATTTCACCATGTAAGGCCAAAGAGTTGCGGCATGGTTTTTGCTCCTACCCTCAGGATAAGGGGTAAATACCATGGGTGGAAAACTGTTCTACGATGAAATGACTGCAGATGCCGCAACCACTCGGGCTCATTATTCCGAGTTGTCCCGATGGCTGTCCAGCCTGGAGGAAGGGACCCTAGGGCGCAAACGTGCTGAAGCCGAACTCGTATTTCACCGACTGGGAGTCACCTTTGCCGTATATGGCGAAACCCAGGGGAAGGAACGGTTAATTCCTTTTGACCCCATTCCGCGCATTCTTCCTCCGGAAGAATGGAAACTGCTGGATAAAGGACTGCGCCAGCGAGTTCAGGCCCTGAATGCTTTTTTATGGGATGTCTACCATGGGCAAGACATATTACGCGCAGGGCGCATCCCGGAAAACCAGGTACTGCGTAACCTGCAGTACCGCCCGGAAATGCAGGGAGTCGATGTCCCCGGAGGCGTATACGCTCATGTGGCGGGCATCGATCTGGTGCGCGCAGGGGCAGGAGAATTTTACGTATTAGAAGACAATCTGCGGGTTCCCTCAGGGGTATCTTATATGCTGGAAGGAAGGCGCATGATGATGCGCCTGTTTCCGGAACTCTTTGCCCGATATCATGTGGCTCCGGTGGAGCATTACCCCGATGCCCTGCTGGAGGGACTGCGCTCCGTCGTTCCCATCGGTGTCACCAATCCCTCTGTGGTTCTCCTGACGCCCGGACATTTTAACTCCGCCTATTTCGAACATGCCTTTCTGGCCCAGCAGATGGGCATCGAATTGGTCGAAGGCAAGGACCTGTTTGTCAGCGAAGAGCGGGTTTTCATGCGAACCACTCAGGGTCCGCGCAGAGTAGATGTCATTTATCGACGACTGGATGACGACTTTCTCGATCCTCTCGCCTTTCGCCAAGACTCCATGCTAGGAGTCCCTGGGCTACTGTCTGTGTATCGTGCCGGACGGGTTACGTTGGCCAACGCCATCGGTACCGGAGTGGCCGATGACAAATCCATTTATCCCTATGTGCCAGAAATGGTGCGATTCTATCTGGGGGAGGAACCCATACTCAACAATGTGCCCACGTGGGATCTGAGAAACCCCGAACATTTATCCCACGTGCTGGCCCATCTTCCTGAACTGGTGGTCAAGGAAGTTCATGGATCAGGCGGTTATGGCATGTTGGTGGGGCCGGCTGCCAGCCGTGAGGAAATAGAGTTGTTCCGCCAACGCCTGCTGAGCACCCCAGAGAAATACATCGCTCAACCCACCTTATCCCTGTCCACTTGTCCCACCTATGTGGATCAAGGAATAGCCCCTCGCCACATCGACCTGCGCCCCTTTGTCATTTCCGGGAAAGAAATTCGCATTGTTCCTGGCGGACTGACACGGGTAGCTCTCACCGAAGGGTCATTGGTGGTGAATTCCTCCCAAGGAGGGGGCACTAAAGATACCTGGGTACTGGAGGACTGACCATGCTCTCGAGAACCGCTGATCATCTCTACTGGATGGCCCGCTACACCGAGCGGGCGGAAAACCTGGCACGCCTGCTCGATGTCACTTACCGCATGTCACTGCTGTATGGCGGAATGGGTGCCAACGACCCAGGTTGGGCTGCTGCATTGGCCATCATGGGCACGGAATCGGGCTACCGCACTAAATATGGCGAGGTCTCTTCCACGGGAGTGATGACCTACATGGGGTTTGACAAGGAGAACCCCTCTTCCATCTTCCGCTGTCTTCAGTCAGCCCGTGAAAACGCACACGCAGTTCGCGGGACACTCACTTCGGAGCTGTGGGAAACGCTCAATGACACTTGGCTCAAACTGCGAGATACCAGCCCTTCCGTAATGACCAGCAGCGAAGCGGGTCCGTTTTTGGAATGGGTCAAATTCCGTTCCCATTTATCTCGCGGCGTCACGCTGGGGACGATGCTGCAGGATGAAGCTTTATGGTTCGCCCGTTTGGGCACTTACCTGGAACGCGCCGATAGCACTGCGCGGATTCTGGATGTACAAGCCACTCGTTTATTGGGATCCGAGACTCCGGTGGATATGGCGGGAGACTATTACCAGTGGAGCGCCCTCCTGAGAACCATCTCCGCATTTGAAGTTTACCGCCGCGTCTATCATGACAGGATCACTCCCCTGAGGGTGGCAGAACTGGTGATTTTGCGGGAAGACATGCCACGCTCCCTACACAAATGTCTTAACGAAGTCACTGAAATTCTGTCTCGTGTCAGCAACCGCAGTTCAGGTGAAACCGAACGTCGTGCTGGCCTGTTGCATGCAACACTGCATTTCGGTCAGGTCGAGGAAATTTTTAAACAGGGGTTGCATGAGTTTCTTGTCCATTTTGTCGGACGTGTGGCCAAACTGTCCGACAGGATTGCGCATGATTTTCTGATCCCACAACACTAAAAAAGGGAGACGCCATGTTTCTCCACATACACCATGAAACCCATTACCATTATGACCATCCTGTGCAATACAGCATCCAGGCCCTGAGACTCACACCGCGTCAGGAAGGCGCCACCCGTGTGCGCGAGTGGCGCTTGTCTACCCCTGGAAGCAGGAATCCTCAAACCGATGCCTACGGTAATTTGAGTCATATTCTTACCCTGGAACAACCCCATGAGGATATTCACATTCTGGCAGAAGGTTGGGTGGAAATGCTCGAGAGTGCCGGCGAATGGCTGGAAGATGATGGCCGCTTATCCGTTCTGGCATACTTGCAAGAAACTCCGTTGACCCGTGCCTCCCCCGACATGGAGAAACTGGCGGTAGAATATCTGCGGAATCCCCATTTTGAACTTGCATTGGAAGCGCTGATGCTGGCTACGCAAACCCGCATTGAATACCGATCCGGTTCCACGGGGGTGGAATGCAGCGCCGCAGAGACTTGGGCACAAGGATTTGGGGTATGCCAAGATCATGCTCAGGTGATGGTTGCCTGCTGTCGTGCCGCAGGAATTCCGGCGCGCTACGTGAGCGGCTATTTGTATACGGGAGATGAAGGACACATATCAAGCCACGCCTGGATGGACGCGTGGAATGGAAAACGTTGGTTATCCTGTGATGCCACCCATGCACGTTTCACCAATTCGGCTTACTGCCGACTCGCCGTCGGTCGTGATTATCTGGACGCCTGCCCAGTTCGTGGCATACGACATGGAGGGGGACAGGAAATCATGAGTGCCACCGTACAGGTGGACCAGCACCTGCAATTCCTTCAACAATAACACTGGCCTGATTTATGACTTATTGCATTGGTATTCTTCTGGATGAAGGTTTGGTCTTTCTCTCTGACTCGCGCACCAATGCGGGAATGGATCAAATCAATACCTTTCGTAAAATGACTTTTTGGGATGTCCCCGCAGATAGGGTTCTGGTCCTGCTCACGGCAGGGAATCTGGCCATCGGTCAGGGCATCGTCAACGTTCTCAAGGCAAAGATCTCCCCTGACAAATCGGCACCGCACCTACTGAATGTCACCAGCCTTTTCGATGCGGCCACTTTGGTGGGCGAAGCCGTGCGGGAGGTACACCACCGGGATGCAGAGTCCCTCAAGGAATTTGGTGTTGAATTCAATCCGACCCTCATCCTGGGAGGGCAAATTGCCGGAGAATCACCCCGCCTGTTCACTATTTACTCGGCAGGCAACTTTATTGAGGCCACTCGAGATACCCCGTATTTTCAGATTGGTGAAGCCAAATACGGAAAACCCATTCTGGATCGCGTGATACGTTCTGGAGTCGGACTGGATGAAGCCGCCAAATGCGCATTGATTTCCATGGATTCTACCATCCGTAGCAATCTATCCGTAGGACTTCCCCTAGACTTGCTCTACTACCGCAAGGACGCTCTGCAAGTCCAGCAACATGTCTCTATCGACCAACATAATCTGTACTTTGAGATGATCCGCAGTCGCTGGGGAGAACAACTGCGCCGCGTATTTCAGGAACTGCCCAACCCCCAGTGGTAAAGGACAGATCCGATTGTCGTTACCCTTCTCGCTGTTTTCGTTGCAACGCCCTGGAGAACAAGGTACCAATCACAGGCAATATCAGGGCCACCGTCGCAAAAAGTGACCTCTGGCCGTATCCCTCCAGCCACCATGCCGACAACATGACTCCCAGAGATTGACCCAAAAAAAACGATGAGGCAAACAATGATACGGCTGTTCCCCGCACCTGCGGTGCCATCTGTGTAGCATTGATCTGTAACGTATTATGCAGCATGTAATATCCTAACCCAATCAAATAACAGGTGAGGATCGCCCATCCCCAGGAAACACTGAAGGCCAGGACTAACCAAGCCACTCCTATGAGCACCCCCCCCCACCGAGTCAGACCCGTTTCACCCAAGCGTCCGACAAACTGCCGAGCAAAGAGAATATATGAAAACCCACCGAGGCCAAACGCCCCCATCAAGGCCCCGGCTCCTGTCAGAGACAGCCCGAAATGCCGATGCAGATAGCTGGGAATAAACGCCAATGGGCCAAATACCGAAGCTCCTTCGACAAACACGGTCAACAACACGACTCTGGCCCATGGCGAGCGCAACACCACAGCACTCTGAGCCCATATCCCTGCATGAACGCCACCATCCCGTGGGGGATGGTAGGTGGCGACATTGACCCGCGATTCCCATAACACCGCCCCGCCGATCAATCCATAGGCCAAGGCCATGAAACCAAATGCCCAACGAAACCCCAGATGATCGGTGAACACCCCACCAATGAATTGGCCCCCGATAACCCCGATGATCTGCCCACTCAAAAATCGCGCTAACACCGCCTGACGGTTATCGTAAGCAATGGTGTCACCGATCCAGGCCATGGACAGGGGAATGATTCCGGCAGAAAATGCTCCGGTCAAAAACCGAAAAAACACCAGAAATGATAATGAATCGGCGAAAGCCGCCCCGACACTCCCCACGGTACACAAAAGGGTGGTAAACGCGATCAGGCGATATTTCCCCACACGGTCCCCCAAAGGACCAAAGAACACCTGCAATGCACCATAAGCCAACGAAAAGGCCGATACCACACGCGCTGTTTCTGGCTGGGGGACAGAAAAGGCATGGGCCAAATGGGGCAACATGGGGTCACACAGACGGGCCGAAGCCGCGCTCGCAAAAGCCGCGCAGGACAATAGAACAAGGGCACGACGATGCTGTGGATCTGGTTTAATGTTCACTGGCTTATTTATCAGTCATCCCTGAGTGCTTGCGTCAAGCCCTCCTCCAGGAGGGAAAATGTCATGGCAGCCAGGCTTTGAGCCAGTCGTCCAGATGATCTTCCAGCATCCAGTGTGTCCTGATGTGTTCACGAATTTCGTCCCCCGCCTTTGCCAAGGCTTCGCGGTCCGCGATCCATTCACGAATGGCCTTAACCCAATCGCGGTAACGGTTGGCGACTCGTCTTGCGGGAATATTATTTTGATAGGGAATGATGTCTGAGCAGATGACCGGGTACCCCAAAATGCCATATTCCAGCAATTTTAGTGCGCTTTTGGCGCGATTGAACGCATTATCCTCCAAGGGAGCAATGGCCAAATCAAAATCCAGACTGGCCAACTTGGTCGGGTATTCTGACAAGGCCACACCCGTATGGATCTCACTCACATAAGGCATCAGTACCTCGGGACACATGCCAAAAAATATCCATTCCACCTCGTGGGCCAGATCGCGCACCACATCAACGATCATTTCAAGATCTCCCGTATGACCGATCCCGCCAGCCCAGCCGACACGCGGACGAGGATTGTTGCGCCGTTGAGGCTTGAGGGCATCCCAAGTTCCATTATCCAAATAGTTTGATTGAACTCGAATATCTCCCACCAGCCCTTGGTAGGCTTGGGCCAAGGGCTCGGTCGATACCACCAAACGATCGCATAAGGAGGCGGCCCGGCGCATGAGTTTAGGCATATCCTTAAAGATATGCGTCTTATGAACGCTTTTAACCGGTAAGTTGGTCATCAAATCGTCAAGCTCAAGAATGCGGAAAGTTTTGATCAACTTGTGTTGACGCTCCAACAAAGTAAACTGAGCCTCATCGAAAGGCCGCTGAAATACCATACTGTCCGGCATGAAGCGGGCAATTTCTGCAGTGTTGAAGTAGCGCGAGGTTTCCCATCCCTGTACCATGCCGGCGTTGCGCAGGGCGCGCATGGGGGCGATCACACGATATTCGCCACAACCATAACGATCGGCTGGGTGAACCAGAATGCGGGGCCGGGGCCGCCAACTGGGTTCCCAAGTCAAAGGAACCTGATCTTCGAGCAGGACATCGGTATTGCACAAACTGAGATGGCGATTGTAAGCCGGATCGAAGGGCAACTGCGGCAACCAGCGTTGGGTGAACTCCGACTGCTCATTCTGGAACCGCTCAAGTTTTTCTCCTTCCAACTGAACTTCGACCCCCCCTTTCTGACTGGCCGAGCCCTCGTGTAACAGAATGGCCCAAGGTGTCCAGACAATCAGATAACCGCTTTCTCTGATCTTCAGGCAGAAGTCAATATCGTTGTAGGAAACCTTAAATTTTGACTCATCCAGTCCTCCCAGTTGGTGATACAGGGACTTGCGTACCAACAGACAGGCACCCGTCACTGCCGAGAGGTTTTGCGTCAGTTGTGCGCGACCGAAATGACCGGGAGAATTGCCCTCATGCCCAATATAGGGGTGATCTGCGGTCCCTCTCATGCCCAGAACCACTCCGGCATGCTGGATCTTGCCGTTGGGAAAAAGCAGTTTGGCCCCCACTGCACCGACTTCCGGGCGCAATCCATGCCCCACCATTTCATCCAGCCAATCTTCGTGAAGTACCCCGGTATCGTTATTCAACAGCAACAACAGTTCCCCGGCGGCGATTTCAGCAGCACGATTATTCATGGCCGAGAAATTGAATTCTCCCGGATGGCGCAATACTCGAATGCGATTGCCAGACGCCTCGGGGTGCTGCTCAAGTAGGTCAAGATAGGCGCAGGTTTCCCCATCATCGCTGCCATTATCCACCACGATGATTTCATAGGCCGGATAGCGGGTTTTTTCAATGATGGATTCCAGACAACGACACAGCAGCGGCAACTGATTGCGCGACGGAACAATAATCGAGACCAGTGGCGTACGTTCCAGTTCGTAGCGCACGCGCATCGCAGGAGGGAAAGGTCCGCGCAGTACGCTGGCACGAATCCGCAGGCGCTCCAGATGACAGACCAGAGACTGCTCGCAGGAATGCAGAATTTGCTCCATGCTCAGGGGCATGCGACCGACGCTATCCTGGCGGCGGTGGTAGAGCACTTCAGGCACATGACCCATACCCCCATGACCGGTCTTTTCCCAAGCGCGCAGCATAAAGTCGTACTCCTCCGCACCCGCAAACTGAGGATCAAAACCGCCCAGCTCAGAAAACAATGTTCGGCGAATCAATATCACGCTGCCGGTGTAGGGCATGCTCCGCAAAAGATCCAGATTGAAATCAGGTTTGCAATGCGGTTGAGTGTGTTGACCCTCGGCAGAGATCGTATCTTCATCCGAATAGATGATCTGCCATTCAGGATGCTGACGAACAGCCTGTGCCAAACGAAACGTGGCGTCTGGCGCCAAAACATCCCCAGCGTCAACTACCGCAATCCATTCGCTGTCGCCTTGCAACATAACCTGATTGAGACTCTGGACCAATGAAGCGTCCAATGTCATCACTTGCCAGCGTGTAGTCATCCATTGATGGTGCAAACTGGCGACAGTCTGGGAAGCAGAATCGGCCTCGTGGCGTTTGACCAGTACAAACTCACAGGAAAAGGGCGGCCATTGCGCAATGACCTCCTCGGCCCATTGTTGCTCGCAGGGTGACCAGCGGACAGATTCCAACCATGGCTGGAGGGGCGGTGTTGCCTTGCTTTCAGCGACTGAACCCGCCGAAAGCGCGTCTCCAAATACCGCATATTTTCCGCTGAGGGGGATCAATGTTCGATAGTCAAACTGGTAATACTGCTTCAATCGGGAAGACGCCGCGACATCGCCAACCAGTTCATACAGCAGGCTCAGGCCAAATTGCTTGTGCCAGAGAGCGGTTTGTTCCGTCAACGCGGTCATGGCTAGGGCAAACAGTGGATCACTGTTGCTCCCACGTCGAAACTGAACTGCGGTTGGAAATACTTTGATGAGTTGTTCGATATCGTTCAATTGACGATAGTTTTCAAGCAAAATCAACGATTCGTTAGCATGACGTATGCGCGTTTCCGGGCGATTTCCGCTGGCATTGGCTTCATTGTCGCGAACACGAAAGCTCACTAGGGGTTCCTGAAGCACATGGATCTCATATTTCAGACAAAGACGCATCCACATCTCCAGATCACCAAGTTGTGGCAACCAGGTTTTATACAATCCGCAATCGTCGTAACATGTCTTACGGATCAGCACGCTCGGGTGACATAACGCATTGCCAGCATAGAAAAAATGGTTGAGCCATTGATATCGCGAGCGGTTAGGCTGCTGAAATATCTGGGCATAAAAATGCTGGTTGTCATCAAGAACCTGGCTGTCCTCGCCGATGGCACGTGCATGGCTAAAAACCGCACCAATCTCCGCATGCTTTTGGAGAAAACTGTACTGCCGCTCAAGCTTGTGGGGTTCCCAAACATCATCAGAGTGGTGAATGGCGATGTATGAACCCTCCGCCACTTCTCTGATAGCATGGTTTATTCCGTAGAATCCGCGTCGACGTTCTTCATTGCGAAACGGACGGAGACGCGGATCGCGGTAACTTTGAATGATGTCCCAAGACCCGTCTGTCGAGCAATCGTCCCAGACGATGAGTTCGAAATCATTGAAAGTTTGAGCCAAAACACTATTGATGGTTTCGGCAATATATTTTTCGTGATTGAACGAGGTCAGAATGACCGATATTTCCGGCATAACAGATATCTCCTAGTCTCATTCATTGCCTAAAGCCATCTCAATGATGACCTGTTCGTCTGCAGCACGGGCAACGACATCTGGCGAATTCCACATCAGTAAGTCAAGCATCGACAGGTAAGGTTCATAATGGTACCCCATGGGGCGATAGGAGAACTCTGTGGGCTGGGCAAAGAGAAGATCAATCCCGCGTTCAGCAAAGCGAGTCTGGTTAAATAACGCCTTCCCACTGGAGGGATTCAGATAAGCACCCGCTCCAAGCCGACTACAGATTTCCAGCGCCCATTCACCCGGATCCAACGCAGCAGGCAAATCAAGATTCATTTCCGAACAAATACGATAGTGAAACGAAATATCCAGATAACGACAAACTGCCGCAAGTCCTCTGACATCAAGTCGCACCAGGGAATCGTCTCCGTCATCGAAGGTTTCGTCAATCAAATTCAGCACAGCGTCGTAATAAGGCGCTTTTCTCTTGTAGTGGCTCAATTTCCCCAGCACATTTTTGCGTGCTTCAACGGGGTCAAGAATCTTTGCTTCGTAGGTTTTTATGGAAATTGAGCCATTGGCCAAGGGGATGCTGACATATTGCCATCCTTGGTTCGGGTGCAGAATACGGTTACGATTCATCCATGTTTTCGGCGTGTACTGCGTGATATCGAAAACCAACCATTCATCCACAGCAGCGATCAGAGAAAAATGTCCAAGATAGGGGAAAAAATAGGGTTGCATGATGCCGAATCTGCGTTTATGCGTCATTCCAAACTCCGCAGACTGGATGCTTCGCAGTGAATCCGCGCCAGAAGATCACACAATCGTTCGACATCCATGGTCGTAACCTGCGCACCCAGCGGTAACTCTAGACAAGAAGCGTATAGGTAACTGGCATTGGGCAAGTTCCCTGCTGCCCCAAGATGAACCCCCTGAGGAAAACCTCGCCGAGCATATACATTTTCTGCTGCCAGCACTTCAAGGAGCTGATCTCGGGACAAACCATAGACCAATGGATCGATGATCACAATTAATTGTTGCCAGTTGGATTGAATCACTCCCAAGGGTTCATGGAGTGTCACGCCCTCGATCCCCGATGAAAACCCGCGAATATAGGCTGCGCGCAACGCACAGTTATGTGCCTGATGGGTGTGGAAATCATCGAGATTCATGAGAGCGATGGCGGCTTGTGCTTCGGACAATCTGGCATTGGCAACGCGAACGATACGAACCGGGTGCTCCAGTCCATAGCTCGGACGAATACTGCGAGCACGTAATGCCAACTCATCATTGTGGGTGGCAATGCAGCCACCATCCCCCGACCCGAGAATCATATCTTCATGAAAGGAGAATATTTCAGCATCGCCAAAGCCGCCTACCCTACCAGCAGGAAGGGTACAACCGAAAGCATGAGCCGAATCAAAAATCAGTCTGATACCGTGGGCATCAGCAATCTGCTGCAGTTGAGTAACCTCACAAACTCCTCCCCACAAGTTCACAGCCAGGATAGCCGACGCCCCTTCATCAATCAGCGCCACCACTTGTGCTATATCGATGTGATGGGTTCGTTGGTCAACATCGCACCATACCGGTTCAAGTCCAGCCCATAGCAATGCTTGAATGGTGCCTGGATGAACAAATGCCGGCACAATCACCTTCCCGCGCAATTGCAATGCATCTAGAGTAACCATCAAGCCGAGCATGGCATTACTGGTGCAAATGACATGGCGAACACCGAAAAATGTCTGCAGCCTTACTTCCAGTTGCTCGTGCAAAGGGCCATTGTTGTTGTAATACTGGCGTTCAAAAACACCCGCAAAAGCCTTCTGGTAACGTTCTCGGTCTGGGAATCGATTCTGTCCACAGCATAGCGGATTCCGGAACAGAGGAAGCGCCCCAGTCAGGGCAAATGAACCGATACTCATGAAACCACCTGACTACGCAGCAGAGCACGGATTGGCTCTGCTTGTGCAGCGATGAAGGCCAGCATATCCGTGATATGTCCGATGTCCTCATCACTAACCAAATGGCCACATGGCAAATTCACAAACCGGTCTGCCAACCTTTCGGTAACAGGAAGTGGCGGGGCAAAAAAAGCAAAATCCATGGGCTTACAATGCAAGGGAGGTGAATAGTAAGCTCGTGCAAGAATTCGTTCTGCATTCAGTAGGCGGATTGTCTCCTCACGTGACAAAGGCCAATCGTCGAGCAATTCCACCACGATATTCTTGTAAGCTGTGTCCTGTTGTTCATCAAACGTTACCAGACGTAAGCCCGGCACATACGCCAGTTTGCTTTGATAAACACGGTAGCGTTTCTGGTTACGTAAAACTTGCTGTTCGACATCATCCAGACTTGCCAAAGCCATAGCCGCATGCATCTCATTCATGCTGGCATTCATACCGTGTGCAAGAACCACATTACCGCTTTCGTCCATACCGTAATGACGCAGTGATGCCAATTGATGAGCCAATTGGGCATCTTGAGTGGTGACATAACCCCCTCCGAACCCATTGATCAGCTTGCATGCATGCAGTGAAAAAGCCTCGGCGTGGCCCTGGCCCCCTACTTTTCCTTCAGTGGTGGATTCGTACACCGACTCGACAGAATCGAATACCAGAGGTAATTTCCGGTCTTGAGCAAGGCGACTCAATCCTCGTACATCACAACAATTAACGATGGGGTGAGGAGCCAGGATCAACGCAGTATTAACGTTGACACATGCTGCTACAGTTGCCGCACTTACCGACAAGGTCTCTGGGTCCACCTCGCAAAAATGTGGAATCAGGCCTAACCAGGCGACGATATCTGGCATTCGGCGATACGTCAGAGAAGGCATAATCACTTCTCGTTTACCCGGAATAACCAACGCTGCGATGGTTAATGCCAGTGCCCAGAATCCACTGCAAAAGGTAATACAATAGGATACCCCATGAAACTCTGCCAGGCGACGTTCGAGCAGTTGCACTGCTGGACCTCGATCGATATACCGTTGCCCCTGCAGAAAAAGATCCGAGTACTCCATAAACCGTTCAAAATCGGGTTGCAACAAGTTAGACGTGGATTTGGCGGTGGCAAATACAGGGATCCCGCCAAAGATGGCCAAATCGTTAACTTGATTTTTCCCGGACATGGCTTTTACCCTTGACGAGTCAGCGTAACGTCGTAACGGTAGTGTGCCGCATAAAACTCATACGGCATGACTGAAAACTCCACCAGCCAACCCGCAGTTTCTGCTAATTTTTTGAAGGCGTCACGCGTACGCCAGATACCCAGTGCCGTGCATGGATCAGAGAGTTCGTCATCGGTGGGGATGGAATGGGTAAAAAAGTCAGCAAGGTGCGCACGATCCGGCAGGTTGCCCAAGAATATCCGTTCCAACTTTGTAAACCGTTGAAACAGCACTGTCAATATGTGCAGAATATCGAGATCGGAAAAGTACTGGAATCCGGCGTAACACAATGCACGTGTGAAACGTTCAGGGTGCGGTTCCTGATTGACGTATTGAACTCCTCCAAGTGCTTCAAATCGATGATTAGGCGGGCGCTCGAAGTGCTGTTTAGCCACGGAAATCAAGTATTCCGAAATGTCAGTACCCAGATAACCATGACAACCATCGAACAGTTGAACCGAGAGAAACCCATTTCCACACGCCAATTCAAGCAACACATCTTCAGGCCGCAACTCTAACCCCTTAGAGATGGCTGCCATGATCATGTGCAGTTGTTCTTCAGTCATCGGTACACCATGAACCGTGCGGCGAGTCTGCCTCAGAAAATCATCCGGCGCACAAGTCCGGGCATGCGCGTCATAACTGAATGTTGTGTAGGGTGTCTGTTTCGAACTCATCACTGTTCTTTCCTGCCAAAGGAATTGGTTTTCAATATTGCCAGAATCTGCTGCCCAAGACTGTCTACTCGAGTCAAATCCAAACGCTGATCAATAGGTAAGAATAGCGTATCTTGTGTCAGCGCTGCTTCGATAGTTCCTGATTTTAGCCGAGGCAAAGCATCGGGCCAGTAGGTGGCGGTAAAAACATTATGGGCGGAGAGATGGGCCTTAACGGCGGCCACATCGACCCCACTTAAGACCAGTGGATAACAAAGCGGTATATCCTCTTCTGTTGGCAACCATCGTATCGCATTGATGGGATTTAACCATTTTGCGATACGAGCAAAATTGTCACGGCGGCATGATCTAACCCACGACCAATCGATGCTACATATCAACCTTCTGGTCAACCGTGACATAGCCAAAGGAGGAAGATTCTGAAGCGAGTCACGCGCTTCCTGGAAAGCCTTATAACCTTCACGAGCAGAGCAGGATGCGCGCACTAATAAGTATCTCATACGTTCAAACGACCCCTGATCTTCCACAGAAGGAGCGGAAATGATGAGCGCAGGCGAATGCAAGAGTAGTCCACCATCTGGCAGACCAGCAAATTTTCGCGGTGAGTAGATGGTTGCCAGTACGCCATTGTGTGGAGCGAATAAGGCATGACTATTATCAATGATCAGTTGTTCGGGAAGATAGCGCTTCTGCAACCGATTTACCACCGACTGGCACAAACCAAAGTAATTGACATAAAGAATGACTTCTCCATCAGACAATGTATTTGGCAAATCGGATGGATAAAGGGAATCGTCGATGCTGTAAGTGCTAATGCCAATCCCAGCCATTTCAGCCGCTCTCAGAACTGAATCGCAGACGTACCCCGGCATCCATACACGCTGGAGTCCATTGCATTCAAGTACTGCACAAATCGCGGAGCGTGCCGATTGGTAATGTACCGCTTGGGGATATAATGCCTCATATTCCGGCAAATCGAGACCAAAATAGCCACCGATTTCTTCTTTTAAATTATCCATGAATACTGCAACAGTCACAAGGATCCTTTCTTCACGAAAGAACGTATCAAATGGGAGATACGCTCTTGCTCCGATTCTTCCAGTTCAGGATAAAGGGGCAAACATAAGACTTGTGATGCAACTTCTGAAGCCACGGGGAGGTTATCACGACGAGCAGAAGGCAAACCGCGATACATGGGAAATTCGGAAATCAGCGGGTAGAAATAACGACGCGGGTAGATGTTGTGCTGCCTGAGTTGATCATTCAACTCATCCCTTGACAACGGATATTCGGGGCCAACCAGTATCGGAAAATAGGCATAGTTGCCGATTTGCACTTCCGGCAAAGGCAAAAATCGAATGCCGGGGATACCCTCCAGTTTTACGCGATAAGCACTGTCGATACGGTGTCGTTCGGCCAGCACCTGATCGACGTACTTCAACTGTAACAGTCCTAAAGCTGCGTTGAACTCACTCATTTTACCGTTGATCCCAGGGGCCACGACAGTCAGTTCATCGACATAGCCAAAGTTTTTTAAATGATCAATGCGAGTTTTGGTCTTGGCATCTGGACAAACAATAGCACCACCTTCAAACGTATTGAATACCTTGGTGGCATGAAAACTCAGCACCGATAAATCACCATGGCGCAGGATGGAGCCCCCATCGTCACGCACGCCAAAAGCATGGGAGGCGTCATATATGACTTTGAGATTGTAATTGTCGGCAATGTGCTGAATGGCTTCTATGTTGCACGGGCGGCCATAACAATGGACCGGCATGATCGCCGTGGTTTGGGGCGTGATGGCGGCTTCGATCAGGGCAGGATCGAGGTTGAACGAGTCCGGTTCGATATCGACAAAAACCGGTTTTATGCCATTCCACAGTAACGCATGAGAAGTGGCTACAAAGGAATAAGGCGTGGTGATCACCTCCCCCGTAATGCGCAACGCCTGCAGTGCCGTGACCAGCGCCAGCGTCCCGTTAGCAAACAGTGAAATATAGTCTATTCCAAGATAACGACATTGAGTCTGCTCCAATTCACGGTGGAATGGCCCATTGTTGGTCAGAACTTTACTCTTCCAGATTTTTTCAAGGTAGGGTATGAATTCTTCCAAGGGCGGCAGGAATGGCTGGGTAACATAAATGGGCTTTTCAGAATTCATGGGCAGGATAGTGTTTTACTTAAATTCAAGGGGGCATCGTTCTGCGGTTCAGGTCGGGTAACGATGTATAGAATACTGGTGGGAGACAAGCCAAGCCGACTGAACAGGTTTTCCCCGAGGATTTCCTCACCCAGTTGTTGTACGACAAATCCATTGGATTCCAGCGTGTTGATATAGCCACGATGCGAGTAAAGACGGACATGATCATTTTGACCGAACAGCCGCCAACGGTCACCATCGCTCGTAGCCCGTTGATCCTCGAGCGTATCGTCAATATCCACGCAAATCGGAGCCATCAGGATGCCGCATCCACCTTTGCGGGTGATGCGAGCCAATTCACTCACTGCCACATTGTCATCGGAAACATGTTCCAGTACATGACTACAGATGAAAAAGTCGCAATATTCATCATCGAACGGAATATCCATGATATCGACCTGAAAATCGACATCATCCATCATAAAGTCCGCTGTTTCATAGTCAAAGAAATCGAGTTTCCTGATTTTTTTGACCAAGGCAGCTTCCGGTGCAAAATGCACTACGCGCGCCCCCCTCTTTAATGCGCCAGACTCAATCTGCATATTGATCCACCACGCATAGAGGCGCTCGCGGTCAGATGCCCCGCAGGACATGCAAGCATAGGTGTCCAACGCAATGGTTTCAGCTCTTCCGAAATACTGAAACCCATGGAATAGAGAATTCTGTCGATAGAAATCCGGTAACGGGGTGAACCCGACGCCAGTGCGCTCGCAAACAGGGCAGTAGGTTTTTGCATCCACTTGGAGTGATTCCCTCCCGTAAAAATATGTATCTGGTCGATCCTCTATCTAGGAGTTTTCGCACATCACACTTTCCGCGCGCTCCTCAGTATATCAGCTGATGTTGCCGATTTGTCACTGCAGATCCTGCTTGTGCTCCCATAAAAGCTCATTGAAACTACAATTCGAAACAATGATTGGGTTTGACTGTGACATACTGTCCAGACGATTATTCTGGATGCGGCATACGATAACCAAGCGTAAAGCAGGATACCCATCTTGGAGCTTGATCACCCTGAACGATATCGATCAAATCCTGATGGTCTCTACCTAGAGGCGTTTTGACATGAAATTATTTCTAGCGGGCGACATCGGCGGAACCAAAACGCGCCTGTCGTTAAGTGAAGTGAATGGCGAAAAGGTGGTGACCCGCCGCGAAACCAGTTATGCCAGCCAAGATCATTCTTCATTCAATGTATTGCTCAAAGACTTTTTGTCCCTTGGCGAAAAAGTCGCTGATGCCGCCTTCGGCATTGCTGGCCCCGTGCTGGGGGAGGTGGCGCAGGCGACCAACTTACCATGGCAGATTGATGCCGCTGCACTACGCCAAGAATTTGGGTTTATGCGCTGCTATCTCCTGAACGATCTGGAGGCCACAGCCTATGGCTTGCCCGCTCTGGGGGAAGCCGGCCTGTGGACATTGCAACCGGGGTCCAGTACCCAGGGGAATAGCGCAATCATCGCAGCTGGGACAGGATTGGGGGAGGCGGGTTTGTATTGGGACGGAAGCTCCCATCACCCTTTTGCTACGGAAGGCGGCCATGCCACCTTCAGTCCGAGAAATCCCCTTGAATGTGCTTTGCTGGACTATTTGCGCCTGCGTCATTCTTCAATACACATCAGTTGGGAGCGAGTTGTCTCTGGCATGGGACTACTCGACCTATATGGGTTCTTGATCGACCATAGAAAAGCATCAACACCTCCTTGGCTAAAGGACGACATGCAAGCCACAGACAAGGCAGCAGCCATTTCTGCTGCGGCCTTGAGCAGCAGAGACGATATCTGTGTGGAAACCCTGCAATGGTTTGTCAGTTTGTACGGAGCTGAAGCAGGAAACTTGGCACTCAAAACCATGAGCCGTGGTGGTCTTTATATCGGTGGCGGGATTGCACCAAAAATTTTACCCCTGTTGAAATCGGGAGAGTTTTTAGCCTCATTCCTCGACAAAGGACGGATGCGCCCGTTATTGGAAGCGATGCCCATTCACATTATTCTGAATGATCGCGCTGCACTGTATGGCCCTGCACTGTATGCCGCACAACACGCTAAAACGCCCTCAGGCAGTGTGTAAATTCTCGCTAAAGGAGAAAGCATCGTCGCTGCTGACGCATTAATCATCAATTGGGTGATGGTACCCTGACACGACCATCGCAATATTTCACCAAGGAGAAAAAATGCAAATCGGAATGATTGGATTGGGACGGATGGGAGCAAACATGGCTCGGCGCCTGAAAAATGCTGGACATCACTGCGTGGTGTTTGATCATAACCAGGAAGCCGTACAAGGGCTGGCAAATGAAGGAATGACTGCCGCAGATAGCATACAAGACTTTCTAAAAAAATTAAGCACCCCTCGGGTGATTTGGCTAATGCTTCCCGCCGCCGTAGTGGATTCAGCCATTGCCGAATTGACACCGCTACTTAATGCGGACGACATCCTCGTTGACGGGGGAAACTCCTATTACAAGGATGACATCATTCGCGCCAGAAAACTCGCCGAAAAATCCATTCACTATATTGACGTAGGCGTCAGCGGAGGAACCTGGGGGCTGGAGCGGGGCTATTGTTTAATGATCGGCGGACAACAAGGTGCAGTTTCTCGCTTAAACCCCATTTTCGCCGCCCTCGCCCCCGGTGTGGAAACCGCACCACGCACGTCAGGCTGCCAAGGACCTGCGAGTACAGCAGAAACGGGGTATCTACACTGCGGCCCTGAAGGAGCGGGACACTTCGTTAAAATGGTCCACAATGGGATCGAATACGGCATGATGGCAGCGTATGCTGAAGGCTTCAACCTGTTACGCCATGCCAATGTGGGCGATCTGAACCATCAGATAGACGCCGAAACCACTCCCTTGCGAGAACCGGAAACCTTTCGCTATGCCATTAATGTCGCCGAAGTCGCCGAACTCTGGCGCCGTGGCAGCGTGGTCAGTTCCTGGTTACTGGATTTGACTGCCCATGCCCTGCAAGCCGATCCCAACCTTCAAAGTTTCGGCGGAAAAGTATCCGATTCTGGGGAAGGTCGTTGGACCAGCATCGCCGCAATCGAGTCTGGCACCCCTGCTCCTGTACTGACGGCAGCACTCTTTGACCGTTTCAATTCCCGTGGTGAAGCCGATTATGGCAACAAACTACTTTCCGCCATGCGCTTCGAGTTTGGCGGGCACCACGAGAAACACTAAGGATTACCAAGGCCAAGTTCTCCCAGTAAAAGACCGGCTCATCAACGTTATTGTGACGCCGATGAGCCGGTATCATCCGCTTTTTTCTCTTGATTGTCTGGTTTCTTTTCGCTGTCCTTCTTGTCTGAACTGCGCTCCCCAGTAGTGGCAACAAACACAATAGAGCCCAGAAAAAGCAAACCGATGATTGTCTCAAGCATGATAGTTCCTTAACTAGGCCCCTTGGAGAAGAGCAGCCCTGACCTTCTTTGGCTCATCGCCTCAAACTCGACCATTCTTGACGCACTCATTAAACAAACGCAAGATTATTCCCACTCTATGGTCGCCGGGGGTTTTCCGGAAATGTCATACACCACGCGGTTGATACCACGCACTTCATTGATGATGCGATTGGATACGCGACCCAGCAAATCATAGGGCAACTCTGCCCAATGCGCTGTCATGAAGTCTTGGGTCACCACCGCGCGCAGTGCCACCACAAATTCATAGGTGCGACCATCGCCCATGACACCCACGGAGCGAACCGGCAAGAAAACCGCAAAGGCTTGAGATACCTTGTCATACCACTCGGCGGCACGCAATTCCTCGATAAAAATGGCATCTGCACGCTGCAGTAATGACACATGATGGGGAATGATTTCCCCCAACACTCGCACCCCCATCCCCGGCCCCGGAAACGGATGGCGATAGACCATTTCCGCAGGCAAACCCAGTTCGACGCCCAAGGCGCGCACCTCATCCTTAAATAATTCGCGCAATGGTTCCAGCAACTTCAAATGCAAGGTCTCGGGCAACCCGCCCACATTGTGGTGGGACTTGATGTTTTGCGCTTTACCGCTTTTAGCCCCGGCCGACTCGATCACATCAGGGTAGATGGTCCCTTGGGCCAACCAGCGCGCCTGCGGCAGACGCGCCGCCTCCCGCTGAAACACTTCGACAAATTCGCGCCCAATGATCTTGCGCTTTTGCTCCGGATCCGTCACGCCTGCCAGATGACCCATAAAGGTAGCGCGGGCATCCACATGCACCACCTGGACACCCAAATGCTGGGCAAAGGTCGCCATGACCTCCTCAGCTTCCCGATACCGCAGCAACCCATGATCGACAAAGACGCAGGTCAGTTGATCGCCAATGGCGCGATGAATCAGTGCCGCCGCTACAGAAGAATCTACCCCGCCTGACAAGCCTAGAATGACTTCTTCCTGACCCACTTGTTCACGGATCGCGGCCACCGCTTCCGTAATGAAATGCGGCATGGTCCAAGTGGGCTCCAGCCCACAAATAACATGGACAAAACGGGTCAGCAAAGCTTTACCCTGGCGTGTATGGGTGACTTCCGGGTGAAACTGAACGCCGTAAAAATGCCGAGCTTCATCGGCCATGGCCGCAATCGGAGTGACTTTATTGGAAGCACTGATGACAAAACCAGGGGGCAAGGCAGTCACCTTATCGCCATGACTCATCCACACCGAAAGTTGGCGCTCCCCTGACGTCTCTTGGGTATCATGCAATTCTCCAAACAGCAGGGAATTTCCCTGGGTATGAACCCAGGCATGCCCAAATTCCCGAACCGCAGCATTTTCCACCTGCCCCCCCAGTTGGGCCGCCATGGTTTGCATACCGTAGCAGATTCCCAACACAGGAACTCCTAGCTCAAAAACCGCCTGCGGGGCCCGGGGCGCTACGCCCGCAGTCACGGAAGAGGGGCCACCAGAAAGGATCACTCCCTGAGGATCGAAGGCTTTGACAAAGTCATCGCTCACATCCCAGGGATGCAATTCACAATAGACCCCAGCTTCCCGCACACGGCGCGCAATCAGTTGTACATATTGGGCCCCGAAATCGAGGATCAGAATTTTTTTTCGGGTCATACCGCAAACTCAGTCAATGTGATAGTTGGGGGCTTCTTTGGTGATATGAACATCATGTACATGGGATTCACGCATTCCGGCATGGGAAATTTCCACGAACTCCGCACGCTGATGTACGTCTTCAATGGTACGACACCCCAGATAACCCATGCTGGCCCGCACTCCACCCATCAGTTGATGAATCACCACGGCCACCGGTCCCTTGTAAGGCACTCGCCCTTCCACTCCTTCCGGCACAAGTTTATCTGCGTTGTCTTCTTCTTCCTGGAAATAACGATCGCTAGATCCCTGTTGCATGGCTCCCAAAGAACCCATTCCTCGGTAGGATTTATAGGATCGTCCCTGAAACAACTCGGTGTCTCCTGGAGCTTCTTCCGTTCCGGCAAACAGACCGCCGATCATTACGGTGTCCGCACCTGCCGCCAAGGCTTTGGCCACATCCCCGGAGAAACGAATACCTCCATCGGCAATGCACGGCACTCCCGTACCCTTCAGAGCTTCAGAGACGTTATGAATGGCGGTGATTTGCGGCACACCTACGCCAGCCACAATACGCGTAGTACAGATCGACCCAGGGCCAATCCCCACCTTAACCCCATCAGCGCCATGCTCCACCAGCGCATGAGCGGCTGCAGCAGTAGCAATATTGCCGCCGATCACTTCCATTTGCGGATAGTGCTTTTTGATCCAGCGCACACGGCTCAGTACGCCCTGACTATGGCCATGGGCGGTATCCACCACCAGCACATCCACCCCTGCCTCGATCAAGGCCGCAACCCGCTGCTCCGTCCCTTCGCCGACCCCTACCGCCGCCCCCACACGCAGGCGACCCGCCGAGTCCTTGGAAGCCAAGGGATGCTCGCTCGACTTCAGAATATCCTTGACGGTAATCAGACCCCGCAGTTCGAATTGTTCGTTGACCACCAACACCCGCTCCAAACGATGCTGGTGCATCAAGCGCATGGCTTCATCCCGTGACGTACCCTCACGCACCGTCACCAGTCGCTCCCGTGGGGTCATTACGGCTCTCACCGGTTGATCCAGTTGGGTTTCAAAACGCAAATCCCGATTGGTCACAATTCCCACAACACGACCATGCTCCACCACCGGCAGGCCGGAAATACGATGTTGGCGCGTACGTTGAACCACTTCACGGACAGGCATGTCAGGAGTAATGGTAATGGGGTCACGAACCACACCGGACTCGAAACGCTTGACCTTGGAAACTTCCGCCGCCTGCTGTTCGATGGTCAAATTTTTGTGAAGAATTCCGATACCCCCCTCCTGCGCCAGCAAAATGGCCAATCGGGATTCCGTAACCGTATCCATAGCCGCTGACAACAACGGAATATTGAGGGTGATGCCCCGCGTCAAACGGGTAACCAGCGAAACTTCCCGAGGCAAAACATGGGAATGAGCTGGAATGAGCAATACATCATCGAAGGTGAGCGCTTTTTCTACAACACGCATGACAGGCCTCCCACGCAAAACGGCATTATACGCTACCCACAGCGGTTGCCGAAAACCCCGCTAGAGCAATACCAAATTATCTCGGTGAATCAGTTCGGCTTCATCCACGAAACCCAACGCCTCCGCAATCCCTTCTGAAGAAAGCCCACGAATTTTTTGGGCTTCCTCCGCCGAATAATTAATCAATCCCCGAGCCACTTCGCGCCCGAACCCGTCGATACAACTGACAAGTTCACCACGCTCAAATGCACCTCGCACCTCCACCACACCAACGGGCAAAAGACTCTTGCGGTCCAAACGCAATGCCTGAGCCGCACCTTCATCGAGAATCAGTTGTCCCCGCACCGGCAACGCGTCTGCCAACCACTGTTTGCGCGCGGCAAGAGCCGGTAACGTAGCGGACAATTGTGTGCCGATCCGTTCTCCTGCGGCCAGGCGTTCCAGTACTCCCGTCTCTCGCCCCCAGACAATGGCGGTATGGGCCCCGCTACGCGCCGCTCTTTTTGCGGCCAATACCTTGGTCAACATCCCCCCACGGCCCACGATTGAGCCCGCTCCCCCCGCCATGAATTCCAGGGTATCGTCACCCGCGCGGGCTTCCGTGATCAGGGTAGCCTGTGTATCCTTGCGTGGATCGGCAGTAAATAGTCCCGCCTGATCCGTCAGAATCACCAAGCCGTCAGCCTCAATCAAATTGGTGACCAGAGCCCCTAGAGTATCGTTGTCGCCAACCCGAATTTCATCGGTAGCAACGGTGTCGTTTTCATTGATAATGGGAACGACCCCCCACGCCAGTAAGGTGGAAAGTGTAGAACGGGCATTCAAATAGCGCGTCCGCGAAGCCAAATCTTCCCGCGTCAATAGCACCTGGGCAGTATGGACCCCATGCTCACGAAAGCAACTTTCCCATCCCTGAATCAGGCCCATTTGTCCCACGGCGGCAGCGGCTTGGAGCTGATGCAAGGCAATCGGACGACTGGTCAACCCCAGGCGTTGCATGCCCTCTGCTACAGCGCCCGAGGAAACCAGAACGACGGATTTCCCCTGTTGACGCAACCCCTGAATTTGGCTCGCCCAGGAACGCATTGCTGCGATATCGAGGCCGCGCCCCTCATTGGTCAACAAACTGCTGCCAATTTTGACTACCAATCGAGATGCCGACTGGACAAAGGACGTCACGGAGTTTCCTCCGCAGGCAGGCTCCCCTGTTGATCACTTTCCTCCATCCCAGGCTGCAGGTTTTCATCCGTCACGAAAATTTCCCTGGCTCCCGTTTCTTCCAAATGGTTCATGATGGCACGACACAAATCGCGACACCCTTCTCCGGTCAAGGCGGAAAGCTCGAACATGCGTGCAGGTTGGAGTGCCCCCTGAAACAATGCGCGCACTTCAGCACGCTGTTCTTCTGGAAGCAAATCGATTTTGTTGAGCAGAAGCCAGCGTGGTTTGTGGTAGAGGGATTCGTCATACTTCTGCAATTCCAAAGTCAACGCATTGGCCTGCGCCACAAGATCCACTTCCTCATCCAAAGGAGCGCAATCCACCAGATGAAGCAGTAAACGGGTACGCGCCAGGTGCCGCAAAAACTGATGCCCCAACCCAGCACCTTCCGCAGCGCCCTCGATCAGACCAGGAATATCGGCCACCACAAAGCTGCGCGCATCATCCACGCGAACCACCCCCAAATGGGGTTGCAGCGTAGTAAACGGGTAGTCCGCCACCTTGGGACGGGCCGCAGAAATCGCCCGGATGAACGTAGACTTTCCAGCATTGGGATAGCCCAGCAGTCCGACATCGGCCAGCACTTTGAGCTCCAGTTGCAACTCTTTGGACTCGCCCAACTCGCCTTTGGTAAATTGACGGGGGGCCCGATTGATACTGGACTTGAAATGCAGGTTGCCTAACCCCCCCTTGCCACCCTGAGCCAGCACGACCTGCTGGTCATGAACCGTCAGATCGGCCACCATGGCGCCGGTTTCTCCGTCGCGGATCAGAGTGCCCACCGGCATCCGCAACAAAACATCTGCAGCCCCTTTGCCATTGCAATCCGAACCCCGTCCAGCCTCGCCACCTTTGGCACGATGGATACGAGCAAAGCGATAGTCCACCAGGGTATTGATATTGCGATCAGCCACCGCAATAATGCTGCCGCCTCGCCCCCCATCTCCGCCATCCGGCCCACCTCTAGGGATGTATTTCTCACGCCGAAAACTGGCGGAACCATCCCCGCCCTTTCCGGCATGGATTTGGATCCGCGCTTCGTCAATAAATTTCATAGGGGTAAATAAAAAAGCCCTATCGATGGGATAGGGCTTGGCGTGTCCATGAAACTCGCCTCAGACAGCACTGGCCACGGGCTCAATGATTACAATCTTGTCATTCAACGCACCCTTGTTGCGGAAGACCACATGTCCTTCCACTTTGGCGAACAGCGTATGGTCTTTGCCCATACCCACATTCACACCAGGATGGATGCGAGTACCGCGCTGACGCACGATGATACTACCCGCACTGACCAACTGCCCACCGTACGCTTTGATTCCCAGTCGCTTCGATTCTGAGTCGCGTCCATTGCGGGAACTCCCGCCTGCTTTTTTATGTGCCATGTTCTATCCTCAAGCTGCTGTGGTGATGGAACCAATCTGGATTTCGGTAAAATTCTGACGGTGCCCCTGGTGCTTCTGATAATGCTTGCGGCGACGCATCTTGAAAATCTTGACCTTGTCATGGCGACCGTGAGAAACCACCGTAGCAGTCACTTTAGCGCCCGCCACCAAGGGGCGACCCACATGAAGATTCTCGCCATCGGCGACCATCAGCACTTGATCAATCCCAAATTCGGCGCCAACTTCCGCCTCGATTCTCTCTACTTTCAACTTTTCGCCGGACTGAACACGATACTGTTTTCCGCCCGTCTTGATGACCGCATACATGGGATTCACCTTGGATAATTCAAAGAATCCGAGATTTTAAATCATAGCCATCCAATCTGTCAAGCTACTGCGCTTACCCCCAAACTGGCTCCATTACTCTGCAGATTCGTAGATAGGGTACTCAAGAAACCGCTCAACGTTGCCTGACTATTGGACACCCCAAACGAAGTCAGCAAATTCTGAAAGTCTTGCTGCAACGTCGCAGTGGAACCTGCAGCGGTGACAGGGGGAGCAGACGTTCCTGTAGACGCCACTGACGTCGTCGACGAGGCGGCAGAAGCAGATGAGAGCGACTGTATCAGGCTTTGCAAACGACTTTGCA